>JAAUXU010019612.1_pt1 | contig 20595 bp, 18 predicted proteins | sample 7278151 | NCBI WGS metagenome assembly JAAUXU01 (sample SAMN14350113, study PRJNA611818) | marine sediment metagenome | isolation source: surface marine sediment (1.8m) | place: French Polynesia: Moorea | collected 2018-08 | reverse complement strand
TGACAGGGTCCTGCAACAATATCAGCAACATTGACAGGGTCCTGCAACAGTATCAGCAACATTGACAGGGTCCTGCAACAATATCAGCAACATTGACAGGGTCCTGCAACAATGTCAGCAACATTGACAGGGTCCTGCAACAATATCAGCAACATTGACAGGGTCATGCCACAATTTCAGCAACATCAGCAGGGTCCTGCACCAACTTAAGCAACATCAACAGGGTCCTGCAACAACTTAAGCAACATCAACAGGGTCCTGCAACAACATCAGCAACGTCTACAAGGTCCTGCACAACTGTTCAAGAACCTTCCACATCTGATCAGTGCTAGGAATGTATGTTTTAATGAATTCCAACTTAACGCGTCGACAGAAAACTGTGTTAGTAAACAATTGTTCAGTGTAGTCGAAAAAAATGTTTACAAAGCTGATCATGTCAGAGCAAGTGAGGCATGGGATGAAATTCCCCACGACGTCATCTGTGCCGTGTCCAATGCCGTTCCCAAGCATCTCTCTGAAATTGTTCATGCCGAGGGAGGACATGTTGAAAATTAAAGCTTCATTTGCGTTGTTTGCAGGCATCAAGATTCAAAATTGTCATATGGTCAAGTTCGGTGAACATGAATCTAAACTTACTAAAGAAAGTTGTGCTTCGTTGTCACAGGTTGACGTCTCAATGACTGACCCGATTAAGCCCTAACTGGCTGTGATGATTGTCTGTGACCCACAAAGTGGCCTCGAAGATGAAAAAATGAGATATAATGGTTAATTTTTCAATTAGTAGCCATTAACTTTTTTTCCGGCCCTTTCGGCCCATTTTTGGCCGGGCTGGCTGGCCCAGCAGGCACCTCTTTTTTTGGCTGATGCATCTGCCAGTGAACATGTTCCACATGTCCACTTTTTCCAGTCCCTGTGGAGTTTTTGCCTCCGAAATCCGCATGTTTGCACATGTGGAAGACGCTGCTGTGGGAATCCGAACCTTCTCCTCCCTTCTGCTGCAGGTGAGCTAATTGCAATCACTCAGTCACTTACCTGACCAGGTAGAGCGAGGGCAGGAAGGGGCAGAGACTGATGAATGGACAGCAATCTAACAGCAACTCCCCCTCTTTTCTTGTGCGCCTTGAAATATGACCTTGTTAACTCTCCGAGGGTCTTTTCTTGTGGAGGACTTTATGGTGACAGCAAATGGAGACTCTGTACAATGTTCATGTGCCTGACGCACGAGAAAGATTGTGACAAAGACCAAAAGCCAATTCAAGAGACTGACAGCAAGGGGAGGGAGGCCAGGAACGTTAAAGTGAGGAAGCCATTAGTTAGAATCTACCTCCTAAATTGAGGCAGAAAAATACGTACGTACGTACCAATAATTGCCACTGGGGCTGGGAGAAAACGTGTGACTCACCGAAAAAGTCAGGCAGACTGGGCCAATACTTTTGGCTCACACTGTTGTCACGCACCGGACTTTTAGGTGAGTCTTTTTTGTTTTACCTCCTTCACAGTTCTTATAGTCAGCGCCGCAAAAAAAACAACAAAGCCAGCGCTCAACTCATTCCTAGGAGAGAATTAAAGCAAATAACTTGAATTGCTGCTCATCACACCGAAAGTGGCGTCCAAGTCCTCGATCACACGACTGATTGTGATGAAGGCCACCTCCGTGACCGCCCGCAGGCCCGACAGGACGGCCTGCGAGTTCCAGATCGGCAACTGCGCCTTCCCCAGGCTGCCAAGAAGAGACCTGAAGGCGCAGACTCTACGCAGCAAGTTGCTGCCAGCTCGTGTTGCGCTTGCATGCGTCCCATGCAACAAGTTGCATCGTGTGACTGCACCCGAAGACTTTTTCCGCCTCCTGAGTGGAGGCTTTTTCTTCTGCTCTTCCCTGTTGAGAGATACGGCAAATTACGACTGCGGACCTCATGTGAGGTGTCGGCGGCGAGATTTGTTGCCCACTCTTCGCTTCTCTCTTCCCCGCGTGTCTAAAAGAGAGCAGTAAAAGTGTCAGGAGAGATCTTTGTTTTCAACCGACACAAAACGAATGGCCGAGCCGAAGTCGGCCAAGGCGAAGCCGGCCGAGCCGAAGTCGGCCAAGGCGAAGCCGGCCAAGGCGAAGCCGGCCAAGGCGAAGCCGGCCAAGGCGAAGCCGCCCAAGGCGAAGCCGCCCAAGGCGAAGCCGCCCAAGGCTTCAGCCAGGACGGCGACGACGACGGCAACAGAAGAGAGGGTTTCGCATATTTTGGAGCGGGGGTCTTTATGGGGGCAGGGAGGGGAGGGGGAAAGGGTTGAAATGTAATCAAGGGAGACTCGCAGCAGCTTCTTAAGGGCGCGCTGACCCACGCAAACTTTTCAAACGCCCCCGGGGGCTGGAGGGAAAACGCTCGCTCGGGTGCAGCAGCTGCTCTCAGGCCGCGGTTAACCGGTTGCAGACTTTTCCCGACAGAAGAATTCGGGAATATGGGGAAATTCACGGTTTTGTCGAGTGTGTTTTTCGGGAAATGTGAAGGACTTTTTTTTTCATTGCCAGATTGACTTGACAGACTTTGTGGTCATGCCATGAAAATGACTCTTGATATGTAGATAATCTGAGGGATGGAAGGGAAGTTCAATGATTGATCAATTTTCCGCCAAATCTGATCTCGATCCACTTATTTTCATTTCGACGACATAGGAGGAAAAATGATGGGGATAAAGCCCTAGGAGGGTCATCCCATAGAGCTTTGGGTGGACGGCAAATCCTCACTTTATATGCAAAAGATTTGACCATAAAGAAGATCATCCCCCTCGATAAAAAGGCATCATCTTTATCAAATGGCTGCCCCAGACGTGTGGGAACTTAAAGGCTTTCGCCGGCCAAGTGGACGGCGACGACCACGACGACGTCGCCACCCTGGAGCTCTTCCTGGAACTGTTGCCACCACATGTTTTTTTTTTTTTTTTGTTCCAGCAGTCGGAACAAATGATCACGAAAGTGGAATTCCTGACAGAGATTTTGTTTCGTCGCTGAGTAATCAATTCTCCTCTTTTCTCCTTGAGGCTTTTGCCTCATTGTTCAGCGTCTGGTGGCCGTTTAGGACTATAAATCATGTTCCTCCAATTCCGCGGCATGCAATAAAAGAGCTGCCAAAAAGACGGGGCCGGCGGACCCGGTGGCGGCGGCGCTGGCCACGGCGGCTAAGGCGGCGGCCAGGCTGGCGTCCCCGGTGGGGCCGGATCAAGCCGCACTCCTCCGGGTGCCGGCGTCGCCCTTCCACGCGTTGTCGGCACTGGCGTTGCGGACCGTCTGGCAACTCTTCTCTGGGCTCCGGCGGCCAGCGTTTTTGCCTCGTCAGCCCGCAGTGGCAGCTCTGACCAGTAAAACGCGTGCAAAGCCCCTTCTTCTTCTTCTACCGCTCGCTGTCAGGAATCGGCAATAACAATAAATTAGACGAAAATTGAACAATCAACTCTGGGCGAGAGCGAGAGCGAGAGCGAGAGCAGTAAAACGCGCGCGCGCGCGTGCACGCGGAGAGCGAGAGCGAGAGAGAAAAACCAAGGCAGTCCCGCTGCTGCTGAGGTGATAAAGTTGTTTGAGAATGAGTTTATTGTGTGCTCTGTGCGTGCGCGCTCTATGTACGTGCGTGCGTGCGTGCGTGCGTGCTCTATGTGCGTGCGTGCGTGCGTGCGTGCGAGAGACAAAGGCGAGGCCATGACAGGGGTTCTCGCACACAAATTTGTTTTTATGGTAAAGTCTCTCTACTCTTTCAGGTCAAAGTCGCCAGCCCGGCTCGGCCCGGCCCGGCCCGGCCCGGGGGCGGAAGTGCCTGACTTCATGTGGAGGAAATTGTGACGTTTTATGACACGCCACAATTATGTGTGTGTCGTTGTTGCAGGGGAACAGGGAGTTCATGAGGCAGACAGAGATCACGTTGTGCAGGGGAAGGAAGGAGGGGGACTCGACTGATGAGCAGTCGTGGTGAATGTGGGCGCTCACAATGGGCGCTCGAGCCATCGATCATACGGAAAATGGGCCAACGACGGAACTTGGCAATGTTTGGCTCTTCAAATGGTTAATAATGGTGATTCATTTCATTCAATACACGTTGGGCTCAACAGTAATGTGTAGGATGATGACCTCAGGGACGCCCCCGATCCAGTGGCAGTGGACACGCAGGGATGAAACCAGGGACTTGGGCACCCTTACCAGTGTGAGGACGTGAGGATTCGGCACCGTTGCCACTGACGTAGGGATTTGGCACCGTCGCCCTTGTCAAGACATAGGGATTTGGCAACGTTGTGACAAAGTGCCCATTTTTTTCAGCATTACACGTGTTTCAACACATGAAATGGCAACTTTGGTGCCTTCAGTCTTGCTGGGTACTCTTGAAGCCAAAGTTTTCTCATTTTTGCCGTAATCTGCCCGAATCTTTTTTTAAAAAAGAAAAATTTCCTCGTCTGATGCCCAGACTCTGCCGGGGTTGCCACTGCTGAAACCCAACCCGCTGGATGCAACGTCAATGACTGTGTCCAAGATTGAAAATAACCGTGCAAACGACCCAAGTTGAACCTGCCACCATCCATCATCCTCCCCACGTCCTGCTACTCGCGGTCCACGAAATTCCCCTTCGCCCCCGACGTGTTTATGCCCAAAACACACGCCATTTTCCATTAGAAATTCAACACTCAATTACTGTTTAAGAGTTGGCCCGGCCGGCATCAGCGGTGCCCATTCTTCTCTCCCTGCCCATAACATGGCCCATAAGAGGCCACCCTTCTCCCCTCTCTCCCCGTAGCAAAAGCCAGTCATTTAGGGCAGGGGAAGCCAAGATAAATGTTGGCATTTGTCATTAATAATGGCCGCACACACCATCATGTTGTAAGAGAGCGAGGAGCTAATTTGCTACTTTATCTTCGGTGAAGAAGAAGGGGGGAGGAGGAAAAAGCAGTGGACTTGTAGAACACATTAAGGAGACTTTCCACACACCCGCAGAGACGAGGGGCCTCGCATTAGGCCCAACAGGGCCTACCTCGTTTCTGTGTTTCCATAAAACTTGAACAAATCTCACCTCTTGCTCCCAAGTTTCGCGGATTAAAGTCGGACGCTCTCGTACGACAATCCCGGCCGGCCCCTGCCTACTTTCCTCGGGGAAACAGTAGTAAAGACGCCATAAACAGGCCTTATTAGGCCTAGGCATGACGCATGTACTAAAGTGGCCTCCGCCTCCGCCTCCCTGCAGTGCGGCTACCTACGCATGCGTGCACCAAGACCGTGCGATGTCTCCAGTCAATCGATATCGCTGCAGTCAGATCGGAGTCAGTTTAACGATATTTCCGGGCGTTTCTTTGTCTAGTTTCAACGCACGCAGTAATCGGTGTCAAGATGGTCTCATTTCAACGGTATTCGTCAAAATGGGGGATCCACTGTATCGCTGCAAGCGATATCGACACGATATCTATTCACTGTTTGCTATTCAGACACGGTCGCTACCATCTCAGAGATGTCTGACTCTTCCGGCTGCTATTTCGCTAAGGCTCGAAGTCGACCCGGTGGATGGCACAGGCCTAGTACGGGTGTCACTACTCTGCATAATTGCCGGCCAGACTTGGCAATTTTGCAGAAATTGTGCGCAAAATCTGTCCCGGGAAGTGCGCGAAGGCCCAGGTTGTCGGTCCGTCCAAGTCCACATCCTGGAGAGACAGAGACACGGCCGAGAGCGCGCGCGCGCGCGCGCCAGAATCTTCATTTCGCCAGCTCGGATATGGCGGCAAAGTTATTTTTTATGTCTGCTGCGCGCGCGTTTCTCCGCGTGTGCGCGCGCGTGTAATGGCCAAAGGCGCGCCAGAAGGCCAATAAAAAGGGGGGAGAGAGAGAAAAAGGCCATTGGAGGAGAGAAGGAGCAATAACGGACGGTGAAAATGGCTGTTTTAACTACCTTCTCTTCCTCACACGCGCGCACAAACACACATGTGGCCTCCACACACGCGACATTTGGAGTCGGGATGAAAGAAAGGAGGATGTCAAGGATGAAAAAGTCCTGAAATGATCATCTGGCGCGGGAGACGTGACGACGTCTTGGCACGCGGTGACCTCGGGCAACGAGTTCAAGTCGGACTCCAACTTGTCATCGTGCTGGGAGGGACAGTCACGGACGACTCATCCCAGCAGCGCCATCTATGGAGCTTTTCTGCCAAGACAGCTGCTGTACTTGGTAGCCACTTCTTTGTCTTCTTTCTGGCACACACGGTAGCTGGACGTGGATAACAAATGGGCAGACGAGAGTTGTCTAAGGGGGGGGCCTCTTAGGCCCTCCCCCCCTCCACGCCCCCTGCCCACTCCTCCACGCCCACCCCACTGAGTCGATATGAAATGTTAGGGAAAGGAGAGGGAGGGGACGAGCAATATGTCTGGCCTTTGGAACATGGCTGTCAGGCAGACGCTCAATCATACCTGTGGTAGGACTCACAAATTTGTTTTCGGCGGGAATTTTCTTCAGGGGCGAGGGGAAAAAATGCCGCTAAAGAGGATCAGCAGGGGTTTATTGACGGAGAAAAGGAAGTGAATAATCCATTTTTATGGGGCCCTCCACTTTATGGCTGTGCAACAAATCTTGTCGGCCCCGTTTTAGGATAGAGAGAGAAAAAATGGGAAAATAATGTGTGGCAGAGTGCATCGTCCGACGAAACTGCTTTTGTTGACAGACGCAGAGAGATGTTACGCTATAAGTGGCGCAAACAGCGATTTGACAAATAAGACGGGGGCAAACAAAAATTGATGACTGTTGACAAGAGGGGGGGGGGCTGGGGAGGGGGGGTTAGGAGGAAGAAGGAGACCAAACAAGGGCTGACAGGACGTGTCATCTGCACCTTGCCTGATCCCATCTCTCCCTAATTTGCACACGCATACACAAAGACACATTTGTGCGCGGGGACCGCAGAGACAACGAGGGTGGAGCCCCTCCATGAAGCAGCGCTGACTCGTCCTCGCTGGTGTCGTGCTGAGTCAACACGCGGTTGTGGAGGCAGGAGATGCACATGTTCACAAATGCTGCAGGACCAGATCAAGTCGACAAGCGCAGACGGGGGCTCGGAGGCCCGAGGCTTGACGTGGATCGTCCAGCCTATCATGGGGGGGGGAGCTCTTTTGAGTAGTGATGCTGCAATCTTCAGGATTTATTCGTATCTATTTAGGGGGGGGGGAAACTGCCAAGCACTCTATTGAGTAGTGATGCTGCAATCTTCAGGATTTATTCGCACTATTCGTAAAACCTATCACCGGCGGGGAATTGTCAACAACTCTTTCGATTAGTGATGGTGCAAACTTCAGACTTTATTCGCAATTCACTGGCTTGCAATCCCTTTTACTGTTCCGACAAAGTAGAATGCTCACTCCTTTCACACTGCAATTATTTAAGCAGCAATGTTGCAACTCCTGATTGCGCTCGCATCCAGGTGGGCTATTTTGGGCAACGAAAATGGCAACTCGTGAATTATGCAGAAAGACAAACAACAAAACAGCAGAGTGACAGAGTTCGGAGGCTAAAGTGAGACAGATTCTGGGTGAGTGACAGACTTTGCAATTCTCACAGTTTGCAACCAAACCTGTGAGTATGAAAATAGGACGTCGGGACGGGGCTGTACTTGCATTTGGCACCTTTTTTTATTCGCAATAATTGTGGACCTTTCTAAGAACATGAAGAGTGTATGTTATTCGCACTTTTCTCCACATCACTATTTATTATCACTGACTTCCTTAAAGAAAAACCCGTCTCCCTCCCTGCACTCAGCACGACAGAACCGACTCTGTCAGCTCATAGATCTCCTTTGTCGGACGAAAAAATGTTTGTCTGATCGAGCAGATCTCAGGAAATCTGAGAAGCCTTTTGAGAGAGAGAAAAGAGGAGATCCAATTGCTTTTTTTCTCTTCTTCTTCCTTCCAAAGAGGATTTGAGAGAATTACTTTTCTGGCCATGTTTACCAGAAGTAAAACATAAATATCAGCTCTTCAGCTCGCTCCTAACCAATGTTGTACTGACGGACCCAGAGAATTGGCTCTGACTCGAATACAGATTCTCGAGTTGCGAACAGGGTTGCCAACTCTTTGTCTTCAGGAAAAGACAAGGAAACAAACAGCAAGTGGGGTGCAAAAAGACCAAGACCAATCTGAAGAAAGTTGTGTTACTTGGTCACAATGGTTGGCTAGACTGAACTCTAACTAGCTGATGATTGTCTACATGGTCCAGAGAGGGTCCTGAAAGCTTAAAAGGGATTGACTGTGGATGTTTGAATTAGCAGCCTTTAATGACTTTGGCCCTGTTAGCCTGTCTTTGCCTGGGCTGCCTGGCCTAGCAGTCACCTTTTTGGCGGGTGCTGCTGCCCCAACTAAGTAAATTTAACAAAAAACCCCAAGTTTCTCGCATCTGGCTTTTTCCGAGCCAGATTGGCAACCCTGACTTGCCACCACTCTAACTCATTTTGGATTCGAATTTTGACTCGAGTTGACCCGCCTGGGCGTGGTCAATGACAAGAAGATGAATGTAACAGAGTTTGTTGCAACATATGCCGACATCGCTTCAGGGTTGCGACGCATCACTTCCGTGGTGGACAACAGCAGCTTTGAGGCCACATCAGCAGACTTTTTGTTTTCACCACTGTATCCGAGTCACTCGTGATCCGACAAGCACTATTCTGTCCCCCTCCCTGTCATATTAGCTTACACAACACAATGAAAATTACACGAATACATGGCTCCAAATAAATGGCCGCCACTCTACTTACCGGTATCGCGCCCATTTCCCCCCCCCCCCCCCCCCGCACATAATAGAGGACACGCGAATTACACAACGATGCATCACTATTTAGCCAATCTTTTTGGCTAAGCTGCCGAGATGTTTTTTTCCCCCTGCTTCTCTCTTCGCCTCCTCCAAATAAGTCTCGGTGGGACGCGCGCTGCAAGATAAATTTGCGCGAAATTGCAGCGATAAATTAGCCTGCAATGTGACTTTTAGTGCAGGACCAGGCTCGGTAATTTATGTGGTCATTAAAACACTTTCGTCGTCGGCATGAATGGACAATATTTTCCGGCAAAATGTAAGCAACACGCGCGCAGAACACACGGGAAAGGGGGGGGAAGCTGATGCCGTAAAATGTCTGCGTGGATAATCAGTTACCTTCATAAAAGGGCACGCACAATAATTCTTTCGTGAAGACGCACTTTTATGCTCATAACGGGTGATTTTTTTTGCGGCCGAGGGGAGGGAATTTAGTGTGCGTAATAAATGATTGGTGGCGGTGATTTGGGGGGGGGGGGAAATTCACGATTTGTGTCAACCCTGACTGCTGCTAAGTCGGGCGATGATGATGAGATGTGTGATTCACACAAAAGGTCTGGTCGACGATGAGGGAACATGTGATTCACCTAAAAATCTGGCCTTGTCTAATGACACGCAGAGCATGGTGGATGAGACAACTCTTTTTGGGGGATCCAAACTGTGCAGACAAGGTTTTTAGGTGGGTCCTCAAGTGATCGGACAACCCAAAAGTGTGTGTGATTCACCTAAGAATCCGGTGTCGTCGTATGATGACACACACACACAGACCATGCCATAAATAATACACAAGAGAGTCTACACAGCATCAATTTCAGCTCTCACTGTTGCTGCAGACAAAATTTTCAGGTGATTCGTATATTTCTAAGCTCTCCAGTGACAACCCTAGGGATGATATTCACGCCCAACCCAAGCTTTTGGATGGTGAGTTAGTTAGTAAGTTCATTGTTTATGGTTCTACAGCTGATTGTGAGTCGTGCTGTTGTATAGTTATACAGTTGATTCACCTGTTGCACCATCTAGAGACCTCAAACCAAGCTTGGTGGGTTGTCGACTTCGAGCGGGCCTGCAGCTGACACCCTTAAGTTATTGCTCTAGACCGTCCTGTCTTCCTTCTGGAAATAAGTGACTTAGGCATGACAAATGTATTTAAGTCCCGCAGCCATGAAAATGTCAAAGCTTCATGTAAGTACTTTGAAATGTGCTAAATCATCCATCTGTTTCAAATTAGTTATAAGTGTTTTATAGACTTCTCAGCTTTACACTCAACCAGATCTGAGTAAAAGTTTTTTTAAGTCTCCACCTTTAAGTGAATTCCAGCGACTTAATAAAGTGTCCAAAAGTGAAAAAGTGACTATTCATTATACGAGTGTCGAGCCCTGAAATTTTCTACACTTAACGTGCATTCAGGGACCATTTATTGTACAACGTTTAGGGCCTCATAAACTGTCACGCTCACACGCACGATGCAACAGACAAGGCTGAGTTTGTGCACGCGCGCGCACACACACGGAAAGGGGGGGGGGTAACATTCAATCTAGCTCTGGCGGGGCGAAAACTCCCTCCTCCACCGGACAATTGATCAAAAATCGATCATTTCTGTGTGTCTCCCGACATCGATTACTCAGTTTTGGCCGAGTAAAAAATGAAGACAGACTCGACAAAGATTTCGCGACTTTTTTGCGCGGTCCCCGGAGTGATCGATCGTGTTGAATTATAGGCCGCCCTAGTTGTTGTTTTGCAGGAAAAACCCGGCCAGACACGGACGACGAAGACGGGGACGGAAGAAGAAACTGGTGCAGGAACAGCCCCGGGTCGGCGATCTTTGTCTGGTCGAGTCTCAACGTCGTCCTGCGATTCAGACTTCAATTGCAACGTGATGATTTTTTTTTGTTTTTGCGGAAAATTTGCGGAATTTTGACTTGTTTCTTGGGGGTCTTTTGTGGAGCCTCTCATTGAAGGTGTCTTCGACTGGCTCCAAGATTCCATCTGACTGTGGAGGACACCAACAGCACGTTTCATTAATACAACGTCACATAAACATACTAGGTTAAACCCAAAAACGAAAATTTTGATAATTTGCTGAGTGGACCATAGGTTTGTGAGCTGATGCCTGAAGATGCCGTTACAACAATATTTTTTGACCCCCCTCTCTTTCAATGAAGTTTTGCTGCATAAGTTGTTCAGATTTGCAAGGCAAAGCTAAACACATTTGGTTTTCACTTTTATGTGACGTCAACTTAGTGTCAGGACAGTAACTAAGAAGGTCTAATTTATAGCGTTGACCTAACATCCTGATGTAACTTTGAAGTCAACCCCAAAAACTGATGAGTTCTTCATTTCATTTAACTGGAATGGATTCGGTTGAAGTCATGCCACAAATGTAACACTTGAAGAGCATTTTAAGACTTGTACTTACACACGCCTGATATATATACACTCAGTCGGAAACAATTGACCCAGCCGGCAATTTTTGTCGTCCAAGAACAAATGACTCGTAGATCGTATCTTATGTATAGAAAGTGCATTCTATTGACCAGCTGCAGGGGTGTCGATGGCCAGTTCAGTGCATGCTGACCACATGTGATCGTCGTGTGCAAGATCATCCACTCGTGTACTCTTCTGGGCCTTGATTAGGCCTTCAACGAGGTCGAGGTCACAACGTTGAGCATGTCTTATTCAGTGTCAGAGTTGTCATCACAGTCAAAAATGTTCATCACTCCCCCAACAGATCTCATGAACAAACACTGACTGAGGAGCAAGAAAAAGAGTGCTCTGCTTGTATTTTGGCCTCTTTGTGACGGAAAAAGTGCACTTCTGGCAATAATCGGTCTGCAAAGCAACCGTCAGTCACGACATAGGGAGTTCTATCTACAGGGTGGACCAAAACAGCAACCACAAGTAAATAGAGGCATGTTGGCCAGGCTGCGTTAGGCCTACAAGTGCGTAACTGGGCCCATTGGAAGGAAATTTGACGACATACAGACTTTGTGAAAAAGAATTTCCAAAGTTGCACGTTACACATGATTTAGCGCCAAATTCTTGCTGTACTTTCGGCGGGGGGGATTAGTTAGTGCGGGGGGGATATAATGAGGGACTTTGCTATCCTTAGTTACTATTTTTCCGGAAATACACTGCAAAAACACTATTATTATAGATATTTTCAGTTTTCTACTCCACGATCCCAGTCTGTCGTGCCCTATGAGACTGGACATGTACTAATGCTTCAAGAAAATTCGAACTTCTTGGGGGAAAAGCAACAATTTCGCGTGAAATCACAATTCGTCTGGATGTGATTTGCACAACATTTTGACCTTAGCTTTGCCTGTAGCGATTTCATCCCTGCGAGGTCTTCGATTGAACTTGGACAGGTCGAATCACCTCAGTCAAAACTAGACAAATATAGCGCTACAATAAGACCCGGCAAGACACGTATCTAGTCTAAACACACAAGTTATGACACTTTTTAACTCGTGCTGCAATGTCTGACTGTGAGATGAAATAACTTTGCTATTCCTGGTCCGATTCCAAAAATTCCTTTTTCAAATGGAAATTTTGACTCTCCTCTTTCAAGCCAGTCTTTCTACGCCAGCCGCGGCTTGATCAATGAGCCTCTACTTGCACCGGGTCAATTCTGCCCCCCCCCCCCCGGGTGGGGTTCAAAGACGTCCGAAGGAGCAGCGTTCGGTTCATTTCGGTTGATTCACTACGAGCATGACAAAAAGTCATCTTTGGAATCGAATGAAGGCCTGACTGCTTCTTGGGAAAAAGTGGATACATTTTCTGTTCTCCGGCTTTTCCCTCCGTGCTCAAAGGGGCCGTCGAGGCCGTCGAGGCCGTCGTTTGGGAATCGCTTATGTGCGACCCGAACAACTAGTCTGTCGAGCGGGAATCTTTTTTTGTCTTGCCGAGTACAGGGAGACTCAAAAGTCTGGTCTGCAGCGAGGTCAAAGCACTGGCCCGCTACATTCCTCGAAGGTGGCCTCAGATCGATCGCCTCAGGCTCTGCGGTCGGCTGGACTGCGCGGTCCAGCAAGCATTGAATCCAGAAGTGGACGATGGTGGTCTTGCTGTCCATGATTGTTGAGAGTGCACTCGTCTCTCTTTCTGTGTGTGTCTATATCGCTCTCTGTCTCTTTTTCTCTCTATGCAAGTGTGTCTGCATCTCTCTCTGCGTGCGTGTGTCTCTGTCTCTCTCTCTCTGCGTGCGTGCACCTCTCTGTCTCTCTGTGCGTGTGTCTCTGTACGACTGCATCTCTTTCTGTGTGTCTCGCTCTCGCTCTCTGTGTGCCTCGACATCTCTCTCTTTCTCTCTCCGTGTACACGTCTCTCTGTCTCTGTCTCGCTCTCTCTCTCTCTCTGCATCTCTGTGTGTGTGATGGGAAAAAAAGGAAAGGACAGAATTCCTTTGAGCTAATCCCGGTTGACAAACTGTCCGATCGGATCCGTTTCCACAAAGGTGAATCTTGTCTCTTCTGCTGCACGCGGAGAGATAGAAAAGGGGGGCTTAGGGAGGGCTTAAGCAAAAGCTTTGTCATGTCGTCTTAAATGTCAATTTGTGAGTCTCTTCCAAGTTTATTCTCCGGACTTCATCCTGCTCCTTTACATGCGCACCTACAGGGTGAGGCAGAAAAACAGCCCCGTCGCCGCACACCCTCAGTGAGAAAGGGTTAAGTCCGGTGATGGCGCCAAATTGGACAGAAAAGCATCCTTTTTTGCCTCACACTGCATACCACAGGAGACAAACGGTAAGCTTGAAATAGAGAGCGCACGCGCGCGCACCCACGCACGCACGCACCCGGGGTTAATCAAGCAATCCGCACTTCCCATCCACCGGCGCATGAAATCGGATGAGCCGCCCATTGATTGACGTGCCGGAGCACCCGGTGAGACAGGGCTTCTAATTACCGAATGTTCTGCCCACCTAACAAATATTTTCTGCCTAACTCCACACTGGAAACGGGGTTGGGGGGAGCCGGAGGACCGGGTTTCGGCGTTCAGGGGGTGGGTGGGGGTGGAGGGGATGGGGTTGACGAGACTGTGATTGTCAAAATAATCCACTCCTCCACACCCGCCCACCCCGCCTTCGTTATCATCGCCCGCCAAGGATTATGTTGACCCCCGTGACACGTCCGACGTCCTCGTTGTCGCTGTCGTCGTCGTCGTCGTCGTCGTCGTCGTCGTCCCCCACTGGAATTACTCGGGATGTTTTTGTTTATTGGGCAGGGATAGGGAGAGAACTCTGTAATCAGGATCTGATGTGTTAGTCGCAGCTTTTCTAATCCTCTGCGATGACAGACGACAACGACCCCTGCTGACAGATTGACAAGACGGAGTAGATATTATTGTCAATATGCGGCCGGCGGCTTGATCGGGGAGACCCCGACACACTGGCTGAACCGACGACAACATTGCCTGATAATTCACCATTTCAGCCCGGCTCTGATGATCGCGTACATATCATCAAAAAAGCTTTTGATGGGGGAAAAGAAAGAAAGAGAGGGAAAAAACCATCACCGAAATGGAGGCAGCAGCAGCCAAAATGCACCATTTATCGATTAAGGCGTTGATGATAGCGTGTGTGTTGCACGAGAGGGGGGGGAGGAACCCACAGATTCCTGCCGTCAGGGTCGACATCGACTCCGGCGACCGCGGCCACCGCGCGGAGCCGGCAGGGCAGCCACTCGTGCGCATTCCCCAAACAATGGCAACCCTGCCATGATTGGCTTGAATTCATATTATTTTCCAACCCTGGTTTTTTTCTTCTTCTCGGTTCGCGTGGCAGGCGTCCCAAATTGATTTCTAATCACCGTCATTACATCGTGATTGATTGGAGCAGCAGAGAAACAAAAGCGATGAAAGCATTTCTACTTAATGGCCACGGCCAAAACGACTGCTGAAATGTGCAAGATGCAGGCGTGATTGCAAGACCTGACCCGAGAACAAGTGTACAGTGCAAGCTCCATTTAACAGCCAGGACAAGCCAACAGTAGTCACTCTACTTGGTCACAAAGACCCGTCAGCAGCTCAATTGGGCCTATCTCAACTGGGCATGTCAAAGAACCTGTGATGTCACAACCAGGGTAATTGAGCATGCAGTATTCAGCGACATTTACAAGTGACACCGCGGCGCACACACTGTCAAGTATGAATCACTCCTCCACTCTGGCCAGGTCGAAGTTGGGCATGACCGAGTCGTTGATGGCCCTCCAAAAGCTCTCGGACTCTATCGGCGGAGACACTTCAATAAGGGCATCATTTAAGGCAGGGTCTTGTTATCACCGACGCAAATAGTCCAATCACCAAAGTATTAATTCCGTCACTTTAAATGGTGCTGCCAGCACCAAGGAAACAGTTCTGCCACTTAAAAATTTTTTCCTCCACCCCAAAAATCCGATTAATCCCCGATTAATCCCCGAAACGAATCACTCAAGAATTGAACCACTTTAGTCATCACCAAGATCAACACTTCTTTCAACTGTGCAAATAGTACTCAAGTTTGGGCCTGGCATAACCTGAACAATTAGTTTCTAGACCAAAAACTAGATATGCGTGAAAAAAAGCCATGAGCTTAGAAACATGATTCGTCGCTCGCTCATGTGATTGCAACGATCCTCGCCTACATCACCATGGTCGTCCTCACTCCAAAGTCAAATTTGGGGGCCTCACAAGTGCTATGTGATTGATCTGGACTGGTTTGTTTGGTGACAAAGACTTTTCTGCGTGTACCTTTGGTGAATGGGCCTGGATTTTTGCTTGACGACTAAAATACAGGGAAGTCCAGATCGCACACTCAGACCAGGAATCTGCACAGAGATCGGACCAACAGTAGCAAACTGTGGAGCGTTGAAGGTTTTCACTGTCAATGGCAGCACTTGAAATCATCCAAAGCCTCCTCGCAGCCGTCCAATGTGGACCGAAAATACCACAACAATTTGATGTGAGTTCGCCTCCCCCACCCCTAGTATTAAACTCAGTGACTTCAAAAACTATTTCCTCGTTTTTTCAACAATTCTGACCATGTTGATGCACTTACAGTTTCTGCCAGAAATAGTGACTGTACACGAAACAATTGTAGGGTTGGATCTCGGAAGTCGTCCGGTTTCCACCTCGCCTGTCATTAGTCCCTGATGGCGCAGCGCATGCAAGAGTCCGGGCAGCCTCGTGCTGTCGGACGCCTTGGGATTCCTTGATCCACTGATTACTGGCCATGTTGGGACTTGAGGTCCGACGGCTGCTCCGTCCAAGGACACCGCTACCCTCAGCAGGAGGGACGGAAACCCGGGACCCGAGTTCCACATGCCTCCAACACCGGGACTCCCTTGTTCTTCTCCGGGATCAAGCCAGGAGTCTTGTGGATGCAGCTCAAGTTGGGCAGTTGCCGGACCAAAGCCCTCGCCATCACAATCAAGGACAGTTGGGGTCTGCAGCCTCCCCGAAAACCAATGGCCAGCCTGAAGTTGGCTGAGCAGCCAGCCAATCAGGAAGCTCATGCTGATCAGTAGCATGGCCTAGATGAGCTCCATCCTGGAGTGGATGCCTGGTCTTGGACATCCTCTCCGTGGGGTCGATCCAGCGCAGTCTGAACGTTTCCTCGTGCCAGGACTGCTTGGTCACCTTTCCACGGGTATCGTGGAACATCTTGAACCCTGGCAACAGCTCCACCACCTGCTCCAAAGTGGTCCCTGGTGGACAGGACAACCCGTCCACCCGGGACTTTCTCCAAGAAGTCCATAGTCACAGAGTGTTGACTAGCTTTGAATGAAGTTTTTCGACCTGAGCAGCTTCACCACAAAGCAAAAGATATGATGGTTTGTGGTTCCACTTTTTTTTGCCAACGTGGTTTTTTTTGCCTCACAGGGTGCGTCTTAATAGGCCTGACTCCTTCTCAAGGTTCGCTATAAAAGAAGTGATCGTCAATTGAAAGCGAATTTTATGCTCTACCAGGTCTACGAAGGTTTTTTTACACAAAGTTTTTCGAGGGCAAGACATAAAAAGGTGAACAAGTCAGCTGTCATCATTGCGAAAGGTAAGCAAAATGTGGCCACTTTTTGCCATTTGCCTTGATTTTTTTCGTGCTCAAATCGTGGAGGTGACATCTTGACATGTCTGGGCATCATTTGAAGCCATCATTGTTGCAATGACATGTTTAGTGTGACGCTTCAATGAAGGAATTGCAGATTATAACTGTCAAACTGGTTCACTTTTTCTTTCATCGCCATGTCGATGCTGACGCTGCACTTCTTGCTCATGTCCCCGGTGACGTCGCAGTTGAGCGTGTCCCACCTGAGGTGCACCGAGCGGGCCGCCGAGCAGTGACTCACGTGTAACGAGACTTTGTGGTTCAACCATTAGCATTGAGGATTTCCTGCCAAGATAAGTCTCAGCCCAATTGCGTCAGCTGTCAAGTAGAAAAAGTAAACAACCTCAAATGACAAACAGCTGAAAATGACGCAAAAAGCAATGAAGACACCAAGGGTCTTTTTTTTTCAGCGAAGGTGAAGGGTCTTGCCCCAGTTCTTGCCGGTGGGATCTTACGAGAATTCACTTCGTGGACTGCAGCAGTCACTTCCTCCGCGTGACGAGCAACATCACCGAGGCCACGGACGACGAGCCCAGGTCGACGTGGACGGGACTGACGCGGAGATACCCAGACGGATTGCGTCACCTGTCAACCTGTGAGGCACATTTGTATTTACGGGCCACACAGTAGAGTGTGGGAGTCCGTCTGCTTCGACCTCAGCGTGGACTTTTTTCTCTCACCGGCCGCAAAGTTAACCCGCAACACTTATCCCTCCTTAACGCTCTAATTCATTACAGTGTGAGCGTCATATTTTACTTTTTCTGCGGGCACAAAACAATCCTGAATGTGTGAGTTGTTGTCAGCCACCTTTTCTCAGCTTGATGAATCATCGGGGCCCCTAATTAGAAACATAATTGATTGATCGAGGCCAGAGGCAGCCAAGCGGAGGCCGCGTGAGAGGCCTCAAAGGCTGCCTCGACGGCCTCGCAACAGGAATGAAGGCCGAGCCTCCCGGTGTGGCTGATTCGTTGAGCTCAATTTGGGGAAACGTCAATTTGCTGCACGCACCAGGCGTTAAAAACAATCAAAGTCGACGCATTCGTTCCATGAGAGCAGCAAGAAAAAAGTCACTTGGGTGATGGATGGCGGACAAGGAAAAAACGAAGGCCACGGCAGACTAGATCAGGGGGGACCGAGGCAGGTTCCGCTGCCAGAAGAACTGCACAGATTATCCCTCTTCTGTCAGGGAAAGAGTCTTTATGGCGCATACTTCTAAACTGATCACTCATGGACGCGGTGATGGTGTTTTTCTCCCAAATCGTGTTTCCTGAGAGCTATTTTAAATTGGACACTTACAGCTATTCTGATAGGAATATGTACAATATGTACAATATGTACATATTGTACATATGTACAATATGTCCCGGACAGATGTGCGCCTATGCAAGCCTGGATTTCTGGGCAAACCGGAGGCTTCCAGAGGTGTGATTGGCATCAGAAAGAGTCTCAACTTCTTGCTCAGTTCTGACCTGTGTTAACAGTGATATTAGGCACATTTATTATTAATGTGGACATGATTAGTGGAGAAATGAAGAAAAGGAATGAGATTAAATGGGAAAGTGTATTATTGGATTGGGCGCTGTCTTTGGCATCTGCATCAGCTTTGGCAACGCGTCTGGCATTGATTTGGCACAGTCATTGGCGATGAACTTTTCTTTTCAAAACTTTCAACATTCCCCCCAAAACTGGCGACGCGAAGGAGTCTTTTGACGTCAAGCAGGCCTCTGGAGCCCTCCTGCTCGCCGAGAAATCAGCGTCTGCAGAAGGTTCGGTCCGCTCTGAGACACCCTGTATTTCCGATTAGTCTCTGACAGATCCAGCATTTCTTTTTCCTCTTCCAGCCAGGGCCAAATTCAAAACAAAAATCGCTCCGACGAACGAGTGATTGATAAATGAGTCTCTGATAAGACTTTCAATCAAGCCAAAATTGCAGTGTTCCACCGAGTCACCCGGGCTCAGTCCTGGCCTGCTTGGAACAGCTGATGAATGGCACCAACTGTCATCTCTGTTCAGTGCGATTTTGGCATTTCAGACCAAGTTATCTGGTCACAGGACACCTCTTCTCCCTCTCAGATGATGGATGAGGGCGGGGGGGGGATGAAGGATGAATTCTGGCTCTGAAAATGGATGGCCGTAAATGATGGTTCTGTGTGTGCGCGTGCGCGCGCGCGTGTGTGTGCGCCAGCGTCTTCTCCCTAAAATGAGCAATCGGCGGTTGCCAACAACATCTTTTTCCCCTCAAAAAAGAGAGTACGAAAGAAAAGAGGGCCAACATGTCAGGCCTCGCTAGGCCCCGGGGCCTACATTCAAGGTGAGAAAAGAGATCATGTGAGGCGCACAAAAAAAGAGGAGGCAAGACTTCCTTTTAGTCGTGACACCGGTTGTGTTTGTTCGCCACTTCATTCATGCAGAGAAAACCACAGCTTTGAGGTTTTTTGGTGTGAGCGACAAAAAAGTGCCCGTGCAATCGCGCCCTCAAGCCGGAATGTGACTGGGCCAAAGGTTGGAGGCTGCCAAAGCTGAAGTCGCGCTTAAGCTTGTAAGTAAAAGATAAAAATGTATGTATATAGCATGAGATCACAGAACGCAGCCACCATGATTTAGCTGCCCAATTTCCTCAATTTATCACTGCCCCCAAGCTGTCAACAAGTCCCTGGGAAGCCACCCAAAAAAGGAGCCACAGGAATGGGGCAAGAAGAAGAAAAAAAGGTGAGCTGAGGCAGAAGCAACATTTTAACCGAAAAATGTTAACGACTGATCGCTTTTCAGCACACACGCACGCATGTGTGGTAAATGAACGGGCCCGCGTGGTTCACGTGTGCGCGTGCGCGCGCGCGCGTATGTGTGAGCTCCTCCTACCATCATCAGTCACTTCTCTTCACACACAAGCTCTGCACTGCACGCACGCGCACAGCAGGATGGATGATGAAGCATTAATGATCAGCGCGGCCTAATTGAAAACTTTGAATAATGATGCCGCGTACGTCCATTTGGCCCATTGACGGCCTGGCGGGAGTTCCGTAGTAGAAAAAAAAATATGGCAAAGCAAGGCAGAAAACATTTTTCATTCGCCCTCGCTCAAGTGGACAGACAGAACAGACAGACACACAGATGGACACACGCACAGACAAACCGACAGACAGACAGACAGACAGACCGACAGACAGACAGACAGACAGACAGACAGACAGACAGACAGACACACAGACACACAGACACACAGACAGACACACAGACAGATACACACACTCATAGGCGGACAGACAGACAGACGGACAGACACAAAAACAGACAGACAGGAAAGCAGCTGCAATGAAGTCCAGCGCGTTTCTGAAGGGATCCTACTGAAAAAGTCCTGCCGCTCTGTGTCGGGATTTCCAAGGTGGGCTCAGCTCTGATAACTCACACAATGTTAATAATGCCTCTTTGGGACTTTTATTCGCAAAAAAAGACCGAAAAAATATGGGAAGTTTGGCTCCTTTAGCAGGAGGGAGGGGAGGGATTGGAGAAAAATGATACGGGAAAAGAGTGATTGATGGCTTCTCCTTCGTCGTTAGGGGCGCAAGAAATTAATGACGGTCGCAGAGAAACGACGGGAATTGATTTGTCGTCGGAAATTGCAAACTATTACTTTGCTTTTTCTCCCTGATGGATGCGTCACTTTTTGTCTCTCTCACCCGGCGGCGGCGGCGGCGGCGGCGGTGGCGGCCGCCGCCG
>JAAUXU010096774.1_pt1 | contig 20601 bp, 21 predicted proteins | sample 7278151 | NCBI WGS metagenome assembly JAAUXU01 (sample SAMN14350113, study PRJNA611818) | marine sediment metagenome | isolation source: surface marine sediment (1.8m) | place: French Polynesia: Moorea | collected 2018-08 | reverse complement strand
TGCCACAGGTCACAGCTGTGTTGGCCCGTAATCCAATGCGTATAATCGTTTCAATACACTACAGGGAGGTGCTTTTGCTGGGGGCGTTGCACGCATTTACACTTTATATTGTTAAACAGTCGATTTCCCCCCCCCCCCCCTCTTGTTTAAGCTTCCTCGTGACGTCCTCGTCGTTCACACCTACTCCTCAATCACATTGGCGCCGTCGACGGCGGCGACGGCAGCGGCTGCGGCGACGGCAGCGAGGGCGCCATCGCCGACGCAGTCGGCAGCGTCGTCGCCGTCGTCTCTTGCAGACCGTAGAAGACGCTAAAGGTCTTGCTTTCCCGGCACCCTCGCGAGTCCGTTCCGAACGGCGCTTTGCGGCGCGTCCGCCCGTTGGATGAGGCACTGCTGCGACTTCTCCGCCACAAAGCGAATGGTGGTCACTGACGTGATATCGCGCATTTGGCGTTGTGTCACTCATTGGAGCAAGCGCACAAAGCGCTGTTGCCATCAGCGCAGAGGAGATCGATTACAAAAGGAAAATAAACTAAAACATTCACACACTCATGGTCCAAGTACTGAACCTTAAGTGGAGCTTGCGTTAGCGATAAAAGGTCTCAATTTCCTTAGCGAAATTCGGAATTTCTGCCGGCTAATTGTTGAAGAGGGATCAGGTGACAAATAGCCTCGTCGTATCCGCTTTCTTCTCACCGTGCGAGATCGTGAGTTCTCATAACAGGGTGTGGGGAGAAAGTTTGCCTGACGAACCATGTTCTGGGGGAGGGCCAAGTCTCTCTTCGAGGACCTCGTCACACCTCCGCCCCGCTCCTTCATGCGCACTTTCTCTTGTGGGACGTCTTTTTTGCCTCAGACTGCACGTGTTTTACTTCTGTTCAGAATAGCAGTGTCATTGCTGCAGCTGGGAAATAATGTGTTTTCTTCTCACTCCATCTTTCGACACTTCTTGCTCCACATTCTCTGTACTCTGCCTCGACCAAAATCTTTCTCTCTGAAGATCTTGGATAAACAAACGGGAGATGAAGAAAAAGAAACGTTCAAACAGAAAAGGGGGGGGGGGGGAGCAAGTGACACAGGGAAGTTTGTGTCATTCTGGTCCATGAATGAGCAGTTTATGCTCAGGCTTCGTCCTCCTCGAGCCGACACATGACGCTGCAGTCCTCGAGGCGTTGCCCCAGAGCTTTCGTCTCACTCTTTGGAAAAAATGGCCTTTACACAGTTCTTATACAATGGTCACTTACACACATGAAGTTGGCATGGACAAAGCGCTACATTGGTGGCATCTCTCCCAATGCCTGTGGTGGAGGAAACCCAACTTTTGGCTGATTTCTGCCAAAAGCTCGGGCTTCGAAAAAGTCGTCTAGGAATGGTGGACAGACGAGCGAGCGATATATTTTCTTTCTCCCGCAGCGCTCGCAGCTTGCCAATGAAAACTTTCTTGGCCAGGAAAAAAAACCTCGGAGCAGCGCAGTCAAGCACACGTTAAATCCTACTTTTTGCATCAGAATTTGCTGACGTTGCCACTGGTCGAACTTTCCTCCGGACAGCAGAAACAGTCGTGCAGAAGCGTCGTGTCCACAGCTTCGAGTGAGGCTCGAGGCCTCGAGTCAAGCCTCGAGTCAAGCCTCGAGTGAGACTTAACTCATGCACTAGCCTCAACAGCCTTAAAACACGTATAAGTGTGAACATTGTGAACTCGCTTAACCTTCTTAAACAAGTTTTGCGTCTTTTTGGCCCCCATACACGCGACCAAATCCGCCCCGCACGTCCGTGTGTTCCTGGAGCGGCGCCGGGGTGCGAAAACTGACAATTTGGAAAATGAATGGCTTCTTCTTCTTCGTCGTCGTCGTCTTCCTCACCCCGTGATACGTATCGAAAGCCACCCACTGCTGCAGCTCAAGTGGAGGAGGGAGCAACTATTTTTGCTGGCCTAATGGCTCTAACCCACTTCCTGTTCGAAATGGGGCGAAGGAAGTGTGCAACGTACGTTTTGCATCACTTGTAGGGAAAAGTTTGATGGAATTTCCCATTAGTTTTTTTTTCTTCAGAGGCATGCAGAAAAGTTGGTTTACGAAACTTTGATCATTTGCTGTTGTCTACGGTCGAGGCAGCGCTGCTTTCCTTGGTCGAGGTTAAGTGACTCCGGGCACTTGCATTCCGACGACGGACGTACTGGGTGCGTTAGAGCTGGTGTCAGTCACGTCATAGGCGAAAATCCCTGTAAGGTAGGTTCTGCAACGCACGACAGAGTGCTGTGTGAATGACAAGTACTGACCCATACAAGTACTGCCCGCTGGTGGGTAGCGAGTACTGACGCAGTTGCTAATACCACTGCTGGCGTCCCCGGTTCTGTCTCGCCGGCTGTCGGCAAAGTCGCAGAAGATAAAAAATACAGTGCCGTGATTTTCGGACCAAAGGGGCGCACCGGGTTATATGGCGCAATGTCAATGAACGGGTCCATTTTCATAGAAAAGGCGCACCGGATCATAAGGCGCGTAAAACGAAACAAAACCATATGAAACTCATAAACAATATCTCTCCCAGTACTGTGCAGTTGTAACACAAAAGTCAAAAAATACGTACATAAAGGGTCAGTCAGCACAAGCAGAATTCATAAAAAAGTGAGGCGCACGGGCTTAAAAGGCGCATTTCAGATTTTGGGGAAAATTCAAGGATTTGTCGTGCGTTCTATAGTCCGCAAAATACGGAACACAAATGTTGTTTCTTTTATTCTCAGACGTAGCCTATCATGATGTGAAGTCACTAAACAAGAAGCAATACTTCCCACAAGGACAGAAATAAGCTAGTTGTGCACCCTGCATAATGCTATCTATACGTTGATATAAATCTTGAGTCATACGACTTAGATAGGCACACACAAGCACTGAGATAGCCGAGAACACCAGGAGGTCTTTTCGTCATATGTTTTTATTCATTCAGAAAAAAGTTAGTATGTTGGAAACACTGCGGAAATAACAGTAAGATTCACAGCCTGTCAAGGATGCTTTGATGATATTTTTTAAATACATATTCAGCTAACAACAATAGAGGGAGCGGGGGGGAGGTTACAAGTCTGGGGCACCTCGCCGTACGTTCAAGTCCACGCACATCTGTTTGTTGTATAAGAAAGGGGGTCTATCACACACTGGATACATGCGCATCACGATACACGTACACAGGCTGTAAACGTATCGTGTACAGGGTGAGCATTATTTATCCTTAAAAGTACACTCTCAACTGAAAGTGAATCTGCTGCACAGTGCATAGTTCTGCCTCCAAAAGGGCATAAACATTATGCTTAACTTTAAAGAAGTTTAAAACTTTCAAACCAGGACTTTAGGTGTCAATTTAAAGCACTTTGAGACCTTTATCAACACTCTCTTTTACAGCCAGTACAGGCATTTACATCCATGTAAAACAACACGGACTGAAAGTGGACATTCAAAACTTCACTCGCATCAACTTTCTCACTAGGGTCACTTAAAGAAGCATCATTTTAAAAGACGTCTTTAGTACTCATCAATGCAGTTGTTTCATTTTGGAGTATCCAACACTCATTTGAGTGCTGCAAAAGCCTTAAAGTTGATCTGTAGATAGGCTTGTGCGTGGCTACTTATTCACCTTCTTATCCTGCGACCTTGCTGAAGTATTTGTTATGATGACTTGTTTCATGTTTTGCTTTCTGTTATGAGCAAATGTTTTTCGACTCTGAACCCTGTCATAGATTTTGTACCCGATAAAATTTCCTTTCCTATGATGTAATCATTTCATGCACTGATAGTAGTAGAGCTGCGAATAGATTCATTTTCAAGCCACATAATGCTCACCCCGTACATCTTCATTCACTAGGGATGAAGACTATATGAGGCAGACAGGGAGATACTGACTCAGGGCTGAGTCATCTGTCTGTTGCTAGCCCACGTAGTCACTGAATGGACTAAAGGAAATGCTCATTGTGCAGTGTCTTGACAGAATGCATGAGAAACGAAGCAACGCAATGTGGCAACTCTGATTCTTCCTCTTCCAGGAAGGACTTGTTTCTTTCTTGTGCTAAGGTAACATTCGGCTTCTTCTGTCTTTTATTCGTACTCAAATAGATGGTGAATACACACTTCGCTACTGGACTACGGTAAATTTTCACTTCTCTCTACTTCACTATGTATATCTGAACAAAATGATCAGCATGACGTTGGGTACTGCTCCACACTAATATCTACGGGTAGACTGTAACATTTCTCTGCCTTGCTTTCTTTTACCACTGAAACTATATATGCATTGAAGAACCACTTTCGACGAGAATACTTTTGCGTCAGAGGGGATCCCCGATTCTATTAAGAAAAATGAAACGAGATATCGGAGTTTTTGAGACCAAGACAAAGGCCACGGAGTAGTTACCTAGCCATGCACGAAATTGTCCTCAAAATTCTATCGGCTATAGGATAAAATGGCCTTCACTTAAAGAAACTCTCACCAAAGCCCGCCAAAGGATGAAGATCATTAATCTCACAGCTCGACATCAGGAATGTCCTGGTTGACCTCGACAGGAATGGTCTCCATGCTCGAGGTGACGTAGGTCACCACATGTCGGGGACTCTCGTTCAGGCTCAGGCTTGAGTTGCCGCCACTGTCGCCTCCAACGCTGTCAAGTAGTCGTGCGGCTGCTTGGCCGCCGGCACCGTTGCCGCTGTTCGTCCCTTTCACGTAGCGCGGCAGACTGGCGAAGCGGGCACGGCTGAGCCAGTTAGGTGGGTGAAACGAGGCTCCGCCACCACCGTCTGCTTCCTCGCTCGGTTCTTCGGCCGCCGCGGCCGCCGCGGCGTCTTTTTGTTGCTGCTGTTGCAAGCCGCCGTTGCAAGTCGTGCTGGCGGCCTCAGGAGGCAGGTGTTGAGGCTCGGTGCAGCCGCATTCTCGAAGCTCCTGAGATGGGCCTTCCTCTTCCTCACATTCATCGTCGTCATCGTCCTCACTGTCCTCAAACGCACTATTGGAACTGGACTTACATCGTTCGCACACGCTGCAGGGTGTCCCAGCGCCGCTGCCGCCGGTGCTCATGGTGCCTCCTCCTTGTCCGCTGCCGCCTTCGGCCCCTCCACCGCCGTCCTCGGCGAAGGAGATCCTCTTGGGCCGATTGGGGACATTTCCACTGTTGCTCTTCAATGGCTCGACCGGTGATGGCTTCTCTTCTTCGGCGTCGGCAAGAAGATTCACGGTGACGTTGACGACGGTTTCTGACGGTGCTGATTGAGGCCCTACAGGCGGAACAGCCGAAGCCGACGGACTTGTGGAGGACTTGGCTGAGGAAGCACAGGGATCTGTAGGAATGGATGAAATCATACTAAAAAGAATAACAGATACTACAGCGTAAGCCTGCAATTTCATTTCTGTTAAAAAAAGATTTTCCTTTATCTGAGATTAAATATCATACCACTGGCATAGTAGTTACATTCTGCACGCTACAGCACATTTTCTACCTTTTGCGATACATCAAGTCGAATGATTGTTATATGTTAAGTCATTTCTAATTAAGCTTAAAAGGCAGTGGAGTGCGTAACATTACCAGTGGTACTTTAATGGATTGCCTAAGGCCAGGCTTTACGGTTATGCTCACGTACGTCTACTACGCACAAACTGGATTGTCTAAATGTCTGAGAACAACGCGTTTATCTGTTCAGTGACCTTTTTTATGTAGTCTGTACTTGTTTTTCTCTAATGATCTCTAAGACAAGAACTATCTGATTAGCAGATTGCCTTGCCCTGCTTTTTGTGCTGGAAGCTCATGCATACACTACTATGCGTACTTTACTCAACTACTTATGAGGGGAACACAGGACAAAGACACAAAACGTCACACACACTCTGGTTTTTCTGCAAATCCAAAATATTCCAACAGTGTGAGTCATAAAAGTACCCGATAGAGGAATTACAAAGGGGGGAGGGAAAGTGCCATGGGAAAGACGGTCAGAGGCATGACGGTGGGCGAGAAGAATTTACATGGGGAAGGTCACAGTGGCATCAAAAGATACAGTGTAGGAGTTGAAAGGAAGTGGCCATTCGACGGTTTTTTTGACACACACCAGTGCATACAGCTACATACGCAGTGCGAGTCAAAAAAATCTTCCTATGAGGACGAACATGTACGTATGAAAGGAGCGGGAGAGAAACACGGTTTGATGTAGGAATGGTGGTCAGGGTCGTGAAGGGGGTAAGATGCAGAATGAAAGAGGTATAAAAAATGGGAAGGTGCAAAGGAGGGGGGTATCGGACATATTCAACATACCCAGTACATGCATCAGTCAGAGTATCACTCTTCCTCCTTGCTCGACGGGACAAATCGAGTATTTAACGGCCAAGAAACGCTCTCTCCTTTTATTGCAATTTGTCTAGTCGAGCATGACTTTGGTTACTAATTTAATGCGTCTACACTACGTATCCGCTTGGTCTTTGTTCATCTGTTCAAGCTTGGAAAAAGCTGAAATTTGCGAGGAAAAAACCAAGTGGAGACGCAGATCTTACTGCCGTTGCCGGAGCTTTTGTGACTCTTGGGTTCTAGCACCGTCGTCGTCATAGCGAGCAGCTGCTCTTCCTCATCAGTCTCTTCGATGGGCGACTTCCCCAAGGCCTGGGTGGTCGCGGCGGTCGCGGTGCTGTCCATGATGGTGGCGGCGGCTATCTGGTTCGCCGCGACGGCCGAGGACGTTCGTCCGGACGCCAGAGTGTTGGCAGCGATAGCAGCGGTGGCCACGGAGCCTGTGAAATCGGCTACTGAACGCACACACGGACACAACAAGACGAAAGCAAGGAAAATTCTATCAAATTGTGCATTGCATCGAAACAAAAAAAAGATGCCTCAAAAACTCCCCCAATTCCTCACTCTTGTGGGTAGGGGAAGCCAATTGTCTCCTCGTCATACCTTTCAAAATAACAATAATCAGTGCGCCATAACAGTAGTGGTGAGGTGATGTTATGTACAAATCGTCATCACTCGGGTCCTGTACAAGTCCTGGTAAATGTCCATCATGAGGCCCGCTAATGGTGCTGTGATCACTAATGTTGCTTATATACAAGGCAAATAACTTTGAAAGCACCAAGATCTACATACGTTCTTGTGGTGGTGCTTGCTTGCTATGTATGGAACAAAACTATGTGCAAGTGTCTGTGTGCATGAAATCAAAGTCAACGCACACGATATTGTTTCTATTTGGTCATATAAAGACACACTTTGCATGTGTTATCAGTGATGTTTGTGTTTTCTGGGTTAACGGGCTCGAAGCCTCTGAAAACCAAGCTTTTTCACTCCAAGCAGGGAAGAGGACGATGCTACTTACTTATAAGGCTGGTCGTGGTCTTTTTGTAGACGGCGGAATTCATGGTGAGCTTGCGCACATTCTTCTCAGGCTGAGCATAGGAAAAAGCGAGTTTTTTGTATTCATACAATGACATTTTTCCGAGTGAATTTTATGCCGAAATTGCTCCCTCACCTGGAACACAATGATGTAGAGTTTTGGTGAGAAGAGACAGAAGAGAGTGACATAAGCGCTCAGGGATATGGAAATGCAAAGCGTCATAATTTGGATCTGCAAAGAGACAAGATGGGACACTGATCAAAGGCGTGCGGCTCGACCCATGGGTAGTCGTGCACACGTTTTCTGAGTCACTTGTATCCCGATGCTCAACGATTGGCACTTTGGGGACGAGCACCAACTCCTCTGCGGGAAGAATGTGTCTTTTGTTCCCAGTTAAGGCTACTCTATAACTTTCATTTGGTGACCGTATGCGGGGTCTTCAAGCGAGAAGTTCAGTTGTCCTCGTATTCGCTTATATGACAACCTTTCGGTGTGATTTTTTTTTGGAAATAACTCTAGATCTTTCTTTGGAACTTCTATTTACTTCATGTCAGCTGATCTTTAACGCAAGGCATACCACAAGCACGAAAACAGGGGTTTTATGCACGACTCATCCACTTTTATGTAATGAGGCTGAGCCCATAATGAGCATGAAGTCTTGACCAATTAAGGAGGACATTTTAGTTCGTTACCAACGTCGTCAAGCTGGATCTGTGAGAAACCTACAGAAACTCTTCTGAGGGTTTTTCCTCTATGACGACCCGAACATGTCCTAAACCTGCATTTTTGAGAACAGAGGAATTTTCGAGGATACTTCTGTTCAAGTGCTTTCGGTCTGCCTTGTGGTAGAAATCATCTGACATGAAGTAAATAGAAGTTGCTTGAAAAGGTTTAAAGATTATTCACCCAAACAATCACTGCCAGAGGTTGATGTGTCAGTAAATACAGAGACTTTTGTACGGCGTTGCTAGCTTGAATGCCTCTCATACACGATCCATTTTTTTGGTCTTGCCCTTGAGACTGCCTGAGGAAAAAAATCAATCATGCATCTTCGAAGAATGTGTGAACTCTTCTCTCTCCCCTAAACACTTACTCTGACCATTCATAGGGCTGTCTCGGCTGATGAAGCAGCCCAAAGAGCTTCCACTCGTTACATGTGTGCTCGCGACGTGACGATGAAGCTGCTTCAACTGAGGTCCCATCAAACCTTTTTTGGCTGTATTATTTTCTACCGTGGAGACCCAATTGATGGCTCTTGAGTTGCTCATTTACGAGTGGGTTTTATGTCTGTAGTCACTCTACATTACTGTGCACGGTACATCCACTTCAGCTGCGCAAGCTATGAAAGAACGAAAGTCCACGGTCACACTGTGGCAAAGTACAAACACGCGACTTTTTGTCGCGCAAGGTTGCAGAGTTTTGTAATAAGTGGCAAAGTGTGACCGCAGCTTTAAAAAGGGAGCACACGCAGAGCATCAGATTTGGCTCATTTGTTATGTTTAATGGGTAAGTTAGGCCGTTAAATGTTTTAGCTTTCCCCATCTTCTTTCTCTCTTTCTCATTTGAAAGTGTACAAACCAAATCGTTGCACTTAGACCACGTTTATCGTCTGCACGTCCGCATCGACCGTTTGAATAACGAAATGTCGTATGGTGACAGCGTGACAGCCATCTTTTCCCACCCGCACAGTACAGACCTCGAAGCTGTTCCCAGTACCGAAGTAGATTGGTATGAACGCCAGCCAGATGACGCACGTCGTATACATGGTGAATCCGATGAACTTGGCTTCGTTGAAGTTCTCCGGCACCTTCCTGGTCTTGATGGCGTAATACGTACACACCGATATGAGCAACATGTTGTACAGCTGCGAGATCAGGAACGAGGAATCGTTCACGTTGCACTTTAGGATCACCTTGAAAGACAAAAATACTATCAATAGAGGGTCGTAAATTGTTGCCACATTCTTCCTGACCTCGTCTCTCTCCGGATAGACTTTGTGTGCCCCTGGGAAGGCCGAGATGACCCAGAACAGGGTGGCTCCGAATTGCACCGACACGAGGACCGCGGTGATGATGAGCTGGGACCGCGGGCTGATGTAGGAAGTCCTGCGTGCACTGTGCGCCGCCGAGTGGAAGATCCTACTGATTCGGTTCGTCTTGGTCAGCAAAGCCCCGTACACGACGCTGAAGCTCATGCCCACGGTGAACCTTGTCAAAAAACCGTACGTAAGCGTCGTCAAGTGGTCACTGGACCCCGAAAGTTTGAGTTTGACGCCTGATGGATGCGGTCTGCATATAAACCGGTGCAGACAGCACATCTAATACTGGCTTTGTTCACACCCGATTATACAGCACCGCCCACACATCAAATCCATGTCTTATATATCTGTCAAAGGTAAGTTTGACCGATGATTACCGGGTGCGACAGGGATAACATCAGACAACTTTGGCTTTGAATTTCCAGCCTCTTGGCCACTTAATTTTAGGGCAACTAAGACATTTAGGAAACTCATATCTCATTGGGACACATCCAATATTTTTTGCTGCTCAGATCAAAAGTTGCACACACTTGCATTTTCCCGAGTCAAACCAAAATGAGTTCATGTACAACAGAGGAGAATGGCGCCCTTTGAATTAGACTGCAATTCTCTAGATTACAGTCTAACTCAATGACTTTCCTTGCTTCAAAAGTCGGTTAGAAGCATCATTCCAACATTGAGATCGCGAGTGATGCTGTATGATGAATGATGATGATGAATGAGCTTGCTGAGAGTGGGATGAGAGCTGCAATGCAAATGCATGCGAGGTCTTCGGGTCGAGACGTGAACATATCATGGAAGCTCATGGCAAAACTTTGGAAACTTGACTGGTAATCAGTGACTTGAATGAATTGATCTTCATGTATTCACAGTCAACTGGGACTCCCGGATGATTCCAGTCCAAACTTTGAATGCACAAGGCCTGTCAGGCCTATTGTTGGTCAAGGGTAGTCGGTCTGCAAGTATTCTTACTCGCGCGAAATGCTCTTACTACAAGGAAATGTTTCCCATGCTGTGGGACTTGATCTTAGGCCAACAAAATCATCCTGGAGATGGAACATGCCACATTAGGTCCAATCAGGTGCATACTTTGTTTCGACGCTGGAGCACCAGACTAAGAGAAGAATAAGCATTCAACGAGTCACAGTCAACAGTGTATTGCAAACACCTATGTCCTGCATTTGTACTAAAAGACCTTTGTACTCCTCGCTGTAAGAAGTAGCAACGATAGAGCTTGATTCAGCACTAATTCTCATTGAAAGAATCAACTCTCTACTCAGGCGCCCAGTGACGCGAATCCTAAACCACAGCCTATCTTGACATTCTGCTAGTCTCGTCTCGATCTCTCGAAGCCACCATGTCGTATAAATGCTGCTTTAATAAAATATAGACTTATGCTAAAGTCAAAAATACGCTAATTCAGCTACGACGTCGACAGTCGGCCTCTGTCCTTATGTACGACCTTTTTGAGAGGCAAGACGTCAGCCAAAGCAGGTTGGCTGAGGGTGTCGTGGCTAATCCCCTTGGATGGTGTAGTGCAGTGTAGTCGTGCCAAATTTTGTGTAAGGAAAACTTCTTTAATCGTAAGATTTCGCGGTTAGACGTTGAGCTTTTACTTCTAGACAGTTGCCCGCTTGATGAGAATCAGACACTTTGATGTGCGTCGTCGGTATTTAGGATCGTCTTGGGTCGCGTTCTTGCCTTTCCGATACAGATAACGGCTTTTCCACCAAGCGTCTTTCAATGCTTTCTCACTACGTCCGCAAGGCGTGTCGGACTCTTCCCACTCACCTTTGCAGCAGACACATGACGACGCCAGGCTTGGCGAGCAACACGAAGGTGTTGATGTAGCAAAGGAGCAATCCGGACAAGAGAACCACCGTCAACTCTCTACCGGAGGCCCTGACGAGCGGCGTCTCCCGATACCGCACGAATATGGCCATGGTAGCCACGGTCAGGACGATCCCGACCACTGAGATGGACACGGGCACGAGTGTGAACACCGAGCCCCAGCGCATGTACTACACGGGGCGAATGGAGCATCACATGGCATGAAGTGGACACGTACAGCGCATCTCCAAAATTTGGTACCTTGAGGGGCAACTGGTAGCAGGAGGTCTTGTTCTCGAAGGGCCAACCTCCGTCTCCGCAGTCCTCGCACTCGAACTTGCTCTTCATGTACTCGTAGGGCTGACATTTCTGGCAGATCCAACAGCAAGTGTCGCCCTACAAAATACGAGATTACTCCACAAATTTTAAATGCACGGTCATTTTTGAACGCACTCCTTTGTAAAGTGAGTAGAATAGTGCGAAATTGCATGTTCTTGCGTAAATTTCTCGCGTTCTAAATGACATTTACAAGTTGCTGTCTAATAGTGCAAAAACGCTGCATTAATTTTCTCCGTATTAAACTACTCTCTTTCTTAATCTTCATTCCTTTGCGCGCGTAATTTCGAACTCTTAGCTTGAGAGTACTTCGAATGTCACACAAAATTACTTTCATTCCCTCTAACGTTATGCACTGTAAAAGACATTCATGATGCGCAACCAAGACGAAACGAAAACACACGAAAGTCTGGAGGCCCAAGATCTGATGGGAGCCTGGAGAAAGGATGTAATTTAGTATTTAATCCAATAGCAGAGCAGCTTGGGTGCTACTGGCGTAGACACTCACACCCTCACGCACCTACACACACTCAGATGGAGAATAAGTTCTGCTGCATTTGAGAGCGAGATCGTTGAATTAGCACCTACTACACGTGCGTATGCTGTGCACAGCTTTAGGTACAATCCCTGCAGTGTGAGTCATGAATATGTCCCATGGAGATGCTGCATAACAAAGAGAGGGATGATGGAAAATTTCTGAAAAGAACTGCAACGAAGAATGAAGATTTTCGCGAATATTGGACTCACTCACGCACTTCTGCGCGTACCTCCATGGTGTGATCTGCTTTGTGCTTACGGCACAAAGCAGAGGAACAATGAATGACAAGCTCAGTCTTCAGAAGCTTCTTACCGTGTTCATGATCATGATCTCTCCGGTCTTGCACGGCATGGAGCAAACCGAGGTGGGGATTTCACCCTTTCTCGACATCAGAGGTTCTGTGATTGTTGTTGCTGGCGAAGTCAAGGAAGATAAATCTGTCCTTGAGGAAGAAGGAGTTGAAGTGGTGGAGAAATCTTCAGGGGAGGTCCACATCACGTCATCCACGTCCATCTTAAGCGCGTTGTACCACTTGCCGATGACCTAGAATTAATGTTCGTTGTTCATATGGACAGTACTGACTATACGGCAGTTTATTATGCGGAATACGACCCAACAATCAAGTCCCGATTCGGTTCAGAGCCTGGACAGACCCACCTAAGGTTCGACTACTTAGCTATAACAATTTCAAATCTCGTACATGTCTAAGCGATCACACCGATGAAAACTCTGCTCAGTGAAAGAGTTGCCTTTTTCAGGCGTGCCACTTGACTATTTCTACAGTTCTTACTCTGTAATCGGTCTTTCCATTGCTGTTCCTCTGGTAGTTGTAGATGGTGTACCTGGCGAGGCCGTCCCCCTTCTCATCAAACTTGACGGTGCTGTTTGCGATGTCTGCAGCCGAAAAAGGGGGGAGTTTTATTTGCAAATAAAGAAGTCTTGGGATGAAATGATCCGCTGTATTCAGCGGAAAGTAATGAGTGCATCGACCACACGCCTACCTTGAAAGTCCACCTTCAGCAGATAATTCTTGTAAAACTCCCCTCTGTCATATCCCTTCATCGTGTCACATAAGGACTCCTCGCCAGGCCTGCACAAGTCCCTCCTCTGCTTCTCCAGCGCGTGCGCAAACGCGTAGACGGCGTCGATCACGAATTGGACCTTCGAGTCTTGCTCGTACTTGCGAAGGTTGCCCAACCTGATATTAAAAGAGCGTCATCAGCACACCCATGCATTCGATGCAAAGTTGTTGAGACCGACTGTGTTGACCCTGAGGTTCAACCTGTGTGGGGCGGACGCGTACACGGCGTAGGCAGACAGGCCCCCCACACCCACTGGTGGGGAACCCCCCTCTCCAGGGGTACCAAGACTGGGTCACTTGACTAAAAAGTGACTTTGCATTGGACCAAACGTTCGCTTCTGCATGCCTGTCTTGGGTCCCCCCGTTGGAGGGTGTGTTTGTGTGACCGCTCAACACCACAGCCACATTATATTGCGTAAGTTGGACGTCCCGGTCTTTGGGTTCTTCCCGTTGTCAACCAGAGGAGGCGAGGCCTAACCCACCCACCCCAACGGTCGAGATTTTAACTTTTTCTTCATTTTGCAGTGAACTGGACACACTTCCAGGGGCCCAAATTGGGCATGATTTGATGGACACGAAGAAAATTCCGCTCGACATCTCCGTGCACACGGTCGTGCAATGTCTGGATTATGATCACGGCCCCACATTTCTCTTCCTCCTGCGAGTGACGTCTACTATTACACGTGTGCTGTGAACGCAAAGGCTGCACACCATTGTAATGCCTGAGAGACTTTCCCACTCGACACCTCCCCAATATCTACCTGTCTTTTTTGCGTTTCCGATTTCCTGTTTTTGTTACCGATTCCCCCGAAGAAATGTTCGAGAGGGTGCAAGAGGAGTAGGTCAGGAAGGCCCAGGAGAGCTCTCAGAAACAGGGAGCTTCAGAAGATAGTGGTAAGGCTGTGCAGTCACTTGACACCGACACCGGGTGACTTCATACAACAGCGCTGACGCCAGGTGAATTTCTCTAACCGAGTCACTTATTGTTGGTTCGTTTTTAAGCCACATTTGGAAATTCTCGTTCACATCTCTTGTTCCAAGCGTGGGGAACCTCGCTCAACCAGGTCAAATAATGCAAGCCGCTGCGTTGATGTTTCTTTGCTATAATGCACTATAGAAATTGACCAAGGACTCAATAAATGTAGGAAAAACAGTGCTTTCGGTGTAAGGATCCTTCAATCTGGAAATAGTTGATAGGCTAACGGATAGTGAGTAAATGGACCTACAGCTGAAGTGAAAGCTGATGTGTAAATCAATTGGGATAATTGCCTTAGAAAATAGCTCATTGCACACTATAAGGGTGGGCAAAAACCCGTAACCCCAGCATTAGTAGAAAGCTCTATGAGTTATACAGAGTGATTCAAAATAACTCGGAAAAACTGGTGAGATTTTCAGCTGATTGTGGGTATGACGTGAGGCAAAGTGTTCGCTATTAATGCTGGAAAGGGTAGCATAGAGAATCGTCATCATATAAAATATAAAAAGTTGTAACAAAGATATACCCAAAAATTTATCTAGGTTGGGGTGGGATGGGGTATTTTTTGTCTCTTGGTGAGGGATCTGGGGCGGTGATGGTCCGGAAAGAGGAGGTAACGGAGCCATCCATTCTTGAAAATAATGAATTATTACGACTTCTCATGTGTGAACACGTGGAAAGGACCTGGCATTTTGTTGATTATGACACATTATGCCAAACTGCCCTCGAATTATGAAACTTCCACTTGCCACACATTGTAAATGATCTGGGTGCTGTCTGAGGGCCCAAGCATGCATTTTGAGTCTTTCTCTGACGCTCTTTTTGATGTTTTAGATCATGAGGAATCTCAGTACCATCTTTTCCAGCATCAACGGTTACAAACTTTGGAAACGCCATGCCAAAAATCTCTACAGAATCATGCTGAAAATGACCGATAGTTTTTGAGTTATTATGAATAATTCGGGATAAATCCTTCAATGTTTTGAACAACAAAGTCTGAGCTCAGAACCGAAGCCATCACGGGATGAATTACAATAGGTGAAAAATCCTGTTTGCCGTCATTGTCGCATGCATAGTACGTGAAGAAGAAATGCTGCTTCAGACGTTGATATTGAATAAATCAAGCATTTTGCCAATGACTTTCAATGCTTTTTCACAAATTTTAAAAGAATTCGTCAAATCTGGTTAAACGAAGAAAGCTGAAGAAAACATTCTGAGATCACCGGTGCGTAGTCTGTCTTGGATGTGCACGACTGCAAGATACCAGAGACGCATTTCTCAATGAGACTTGCACTTCTGCCTTGACTTTGCATTCCAGAGCAGGCAGCGTGTACACATGTTCTACGTTTGCGCCCGGTACTGCACGGACATGTCCACACACATGGGACGTGGCAGAGACTGCTCGTAAATACTCGGCTTGCATTGCCTTTCAGTTTGATAGCCAAGTGCGCAAATAAGCGATTTCTGGGCATTCGCATTGAGCTGTGACTTTTTGTAGGATTGACATAGGGTCAGACTCACTCAGACGTGGTGAGGATGAATCTAGAGGTCAACAATGATATGTATGTACTATAGGAAACGAGGACAGTGTGCAAGCGTCTCATTTTGATATGCAAGCCCAAGAACATGGAGGTAAACATACACGTGATTGAGCTGATATCTTAGGTATTAAGAGGAGACATGTGGACGAAGAGTCACCCTTCATCTGAGATTAACCAGACATACTTTTAGAGCATGGCATTTTGGAAGAGGAAACGCCAGTCCTACTGTATTGCAGAGCTGACTAAATGGAATCGAACAATTGACGCAAAAGATGGGCTCAAATGCTCAAAAGCTCAAATTTTGGGTGGAGACAGAAGGCAAATGGAGCTAACTTTCTCCAAATTTGAGCTCAAAATTCCAACTTTAGTGGGATGGCTCCAAAGTTGGAATTTTGAGCTCAATTTTGGAGAGAGTCTAGCTCCGTTTGCCTTCTGTCATTATCTAAAATTTGAACTTCATCGCACATACTTGCACTGCACAGCTTTTTTTGAAATCGCACCTTCAGACAGTTCTACTGTACTGTGCTTCTGTAGTGAATGTACTGAATGTGAGACTCCATAAATTTAATGTTCTAAATGTATGTCTCATTGATCTCAGACAAGGAGCAAGCATTTCTCCACATGTCTCCTCTTAGTTCCTACGATTTGAACTCAATCAGACATGTTTTTACCTTCATGTTTTTATGGCTTGCATATCACAATTAGTCACTTGCACACAGCCATTTCTTTTTTTTCCTTAAGTACAGTACGCAAGAAGAAAGGTCAGACATTTAAAAACTGCTCATAACATTGGCTCAGTTGCTTCAAATTCCCTGAAACATCGTGAGTGCTTGTGCAATGGTCACGCAAGCCAATTGGACTTGGTCTTGGACCAGCCGGGACTCATCCACTTGTTCTCCTGCTACAAGTACCCCTCCCTCCATCAGCTGCAACAAAAAGGTCCAATGCACATCAAAAGCACGAGATTTTTGAATCATCATTATTCTATAAAGAACTAGAGACCAAATTTTTAAGCATATTCTCTCTAGGATCGTCTACCTCCGCACCGTATGGTTAAGAAGATAATGATTTTAAGATTTACATTGACTATTTTTATTAAAAATATGCATTTCTGAACATTGCGTATCAAGCTGAGACGCAGAGGAGGTGGAGATTCACCACTGTCTTTTGCAAGGTCCGACGTGCAGGCAGTAACATTGAGCTTTATTTACAGTCGCAGTTAATTTCTTCAAGAAAGGTGCACGTTACCGTCTGATGTACTAGGGGTTGTAAAGTCTGCATACGAGGCTTGACCTTCTCTATACATGACATTCCAAATGCACCTTTAAGTGGATCAAGGGGTATAACGCTCAGGCGTCCACCAGGATCATTTTCTCAACAGGCAATACCACTTTACAGCATTCTAGCATCGACGACTACACGGACCAGACGCTTGGTCACAACGATCAAGCTCTCTCATCCCAAAGTGATCCTGAGGTGCGTCTTACGGTGTGGTTAGTCCAAGAGGCCTTTCAGTGAGCAAGAATAAAGAGTGAGACAATGACGAAGATTCGGGGAAATCTGACGTGAAAGAAAGCACGGAGAACGTTGGCAAAGTCCTTCTTTGCCTATTGCATTTGTAACACAACGTGGATCGACTTCGTCATCTCCTTTGTCTTGTTAGGGCAAACTGGACCGACCGACCCGAAAAGCAGCAACACACGTGTTGTTCCTTAGTCTGCACACCAAAGCGTTCCAGGTTTCTTTGTTTTTTTTCCGCCCTGTGTTCACTTCACAAAGTTCGTCTGGTCGAAAATGTGCTTGCGTGGTCGTCAACATTTTACCCACCATTGTCAGCAGTTGATTTCCCATCCTGCTACAATGCGCAGTAAAAGGAAAGTAACCAATAACCTAAATGCATTTACAACATGCAAGTGCAGTCGAATCTCCATTTGTGCAACTCCGTGGTCATTAGTAAAAGGCTGCAAAATTGAAGTGTTGCTGGAATTAGAAGGTGCCGAGGGGCGTGCGTGGGGAAGGGGGGGAGGGGCTTTAATTGCGCACTTCGATACCCAATCAGCACTGATTTGACGGGGCCAATGCCAGCATTGCAAGTGCTACGGTAGACTCAACTGCACAAACCCTTCCCCTCCGAAAAGTTGGGCCAAGCACTTAGCAAAATAAAATCCCTCCTACGCCCCTTTAGCTTTACGCGACAATGGGGTTCAGCAGCCTTTCCTGGTCAAATAGTGACTCAATGAAAGCAAGTAGTAGTTTTTTGTTGTCTGATGTTGTCAAATTGTTGTTTCAAGCATGCACCTTTAATTTGTCGGAGAGCAATGTCCATTCTGTTGACAGATTGAGCAAACTGTAACCAGCTGTTTTGTGACAAGCGATCACAAAATGCTGGCACGTCAGTGCAGTGCAAGGGAGAGTTCAGTCCCACCCTGATTGAGCCAGGCAGCACTGACGCTTAAGTCAGGTACCTAAAAATACACTGTGGTGGAGTCTCATAGCTGCAACACATTTACTGGGCAGTGTCAGCCCAGAGTAAGATTATTACAAAAATAGAACTATCCCAAATCGAAATTTGACTGCGTCCGTGTGTTTTCCCCTTCTCCTGCTTGAACAGCGAATCCACGTACAGCACCTCAAGGGGATGAGGTCCCCTTATCACTTTCGCAAAAAAAAAAAATTCGCCATAGCTCGCAACATAACTGGTAAAAGTCTTGGACTGTAGCCCACGCATCTATTGCGTGCAGTCGTATGCGCACAGGGTGAGCGATATTAAGCGTCACTCCGCCACCAGCTTTCGTAACTGACTCATTGTGTCTTTGTTCTCTATTCAAGACATAAACAAATGATATCAGACAACATCAAAGTCAACCTCGTAGAATAGTAGAACATAACGTGCATTAGGCAAGTGGCATTTTAGGAACACTGAGTCTCTGCTGCCCGAAAGTGTAGCTGCCCGAGATACGAGGGCGGCATTAAGGGCAGCAGAGACCCAGCGTTCGCAAAATGCCAAATGCACGTCACGTACGTTTTCCAAAATTTACCCACACACAAAAATCCAATTGCAAAGTTTCTCCAAGTAATCTGATGACTGATGATAAGTCGAGTTTGATGATATTAACGGATTAAAAGGTTCCTATTTTATAAAGTAAAGAATCACGATTGGAAAGTGTGATAGGTGTAATCAGTTTATGACTATAACCGGAGACTACTGTACATTTCTTTACAAATTGTCCATTTGCATTCATTTCTTTGATACTAGGGAGGTCTACAAAAGAACCGCCTTTCCTCCCTCCTTATGTACTGAGAGCGGGCGGTAGAGTCAGGACTCCTAAGGCACAAAAAAAGAAATAGTAAGACCACCAAATTTATGGGACGAGCAGTTATGCAATCAAAGTGACGATGGAGGCGACCAGAGCAATGCAAAATGAACAGTCTTAGGCAAGACGCATCCGACATGTGACGACTTGTGGGTCGTCATGGTCTGAGCATTCTAGCGCCCTAACATGAACACGGCATTGTCCACGGCCTCGCACAGGTGGCAGTGCTCTTGTTTGTGTCTCCGATCTTCGGGATGCTGTCGTGCATCAGGCGGTTGTTCAAAGACTTTGGACGAACCTGCCACTTGCTTCATTTGAGTCTCTGTCCAAGCAGCTCTTGACTTTCCGGCAACACTTTGTTTCTCAACTCCCCAGCAAAAAATCTCGTTTCAGTCCAAGCCTAGAGGTTCTTTCGAGTCGACTCTGATCAGTCCTCGGCGATCCCGACTCAACCCGGACCTCAAATTAATCCCAAGTCGCTAGCCATAGCTAATTCCCGTCCACCCTCTTCATGCAGGGACGAACGAGTACATTACAGTACCAGTGTCTCGAGGACTTTGTACGTAGGCGCTCTGCGCACATGGAACAGGGTGTAGCGGCAAATGGGCTTCCTGGAATCATTTACGACGGACCACAATGCACAGAACAACGTTGCTCATGAAGCAAGCAAGTTCAGGTGTGCTTATGAGCAGCGAAAGAAGTTACGAACTGCAGTTAATTTTTATGTAATTTATCATTAGCAGTTTATCGTCAGCCGTCGACTTTGTCACCCCTTGGAATGATCTAAAAACTTCGACTTCGTCAACATTTCCCTGCCTCCTGATTTTTTACTGCATAAAATCTATCCTAATAGTTAACTTTTGGGCTTTGTGGAACCTCGACTTTGTTAACTTTTCTTGTAGGGCCTTTCAGAGTTTTTCCTCCCATTTTTGATGCTTCAGTTGTAACATTTTTGAGTGCTTTTGCTGAAATTCTGCATAGGAATTGCCGAGCTAATCTAAGATGGGCACGACTGATTTTGGCTTCACGGGCTTGTTGGTAAATCAAGTGTTTACAACAGCTATGGGCTTAATCTTTTGGCTGCAGGTGCAGGAGTAGGCAGCAAAGGACTCACTGCTCTTGCTCTCGTGCACTTCTCATGCCTCCTGCACCTCTCGCTCATGTGCCTCCCGCACCTCTCGCTCATGTGCCTCCTGCACCTCTTGCTCATGTGCCTCCTGCACCTCTTGCTCATGTGCCTCCCGCACCTCTTGCTCATGTGCCTCCTGCACCTCTTGCTCATGTGCCTCCCACACCTCTCACTCCTGTGCCTCCTGCACCTCTCGCTCATGTGCCTCCCGCACCTCTCGCTCATGTGCCTCCCACACCTCTTGCTCATGTGCCTCCCGCACCTCTCACTCCTGTGCCTCCCGCACCTCTCACTCCTGTGCCTCCCGCACCTGTCACTCCTGTGCCTCCTGCACGTCTCGCTCATGTGCCTCTCCCTGTCATGCCTCTGGCAGGAAGCACAAGAGTGACAGCACTGAATCATTTGGTGCCTACTTCTGCACGCTCGCCCCAAACATTTAGCCTGCTAACTCTGAGAAACACATGCATTTCTT
>JAAUXU010121000.1_pt1 | contig 20612 bp, 17 predicted proteins | sample 7278151 | NCBI WGS metagenome assembly JAAUXU01 (sample SAMN14350113, study PRJNA611818) | marine sediment metagenome | isolation source: surface marine sediment (1.8m) | place: French Polynesia: Moorea | collected 2018-08 | reverse complement strand
GGGGGCCACAAACCCCTAACTGTTCGGGTATGGGGCGGTGGGTGGGGTTCGGCCCCGGGTGACCGGGTTTTAGGGTGGGCTTCGTGTTTTTCCCCCCCCCCCCCCCCCGCTATTGATACAGGAATGCTGTTCAGGCGACGGGATTGGGCTGATCTTTCAGTTCTCCTGCGCGGCGTGATGTGCTCGAACTCCAAGCTGAATAAGGGCCTCGTGCACTGCTCGTGCACTGGCACAGTGCCTCGCACGTTCACAGCTTCACAAGGTGGATGGGAGGAAGAGTTGGCTCTGCCAAGCAAGATCAAGAGCGATTGTGCCGTAGTACAACTAGAAAATGGGATGCTGAACTTTCCATTCTGATATTCAGCTATGAAGTGAATAGTTTTCTATCCGTAGCAGGATAGGAGAAAGCATTTCCCATGTACTCGCACTTGTCTGTGTCTGGTGGAGAAAGAATCCATTGGGAAGGGGATCTCTTTTCTCTACAGGATTAGGAGAAAGAGAAGAAAATGGAGAAAAGACTTCTATTTGCTAAAGTGACTGAACGAGGAAAAACAAGCCATTCCTCTTCGTCTCCATCCCTCCCGCTTTCCAGAGAAAGAAATAGAGGGAGGGAAGACATCATCAAACCTTGCCTCACAGTTACGAGGGGCATGCCAACAAAAGTGGGAGGAGGTCAATATCACCAGAACTGACAGGTCCCTGGCCTCAAAGTTTGCTATATCATTCATTGCTTGCGTGCGCCAGCGTTTGGGGATCCTTTTCTCGAAGTACATTCGTACTTCGGAACGACGTCTTTCATTAAGTCTCATTCGCTGTTTTGTCCAACAATTTTGAAACGCCTACCAAGCAAGAAGGAATCGCTCGGCTGCTGTCCTTGAACTTTCCGGGTGACCCTGATCCCGGTCGATGCAAGCCTGGCACCAGCGATTTGGGCAACGCATATTTTACCAAAAAAGGAGCATCACCAAACATTTGGGCCAGGAGACTGTAACTGACCCAAATCTACCACAAAGTAGAATTGAACGCAATTTCCACGGTGAGGACAAAATGGGACAGGATGCAAATTTGAAGACACTCGCTGTGATGGACGAACCAGCTGCAGAGGGTCATGATCTCCTTGCAGGAGCTGACGGTGATCAAGTCCCCACTTTTTCTGCTGGCTGTCACTTGGTCAACAGACACAAAAGTGGCCGCCATGCAATGGAAGAGAGACGAGGAAAAAGTGATCACCGAACTACCTGGAGCTGACAAAAAATGTGACCCCGGTAAAAAATGAGGAGAACAACCGAGGAGACGTTTAAGTCGGTCTTCAGTCACAGAAATTGTACTTTCCTGATCTAGAGTAGTTTAAAAATTGATGCGCACTCCGTTACATAGGTCTGTAATGAAAACAGATCTAGTAACACCCATCTGCAATGACTTGCCAATGTGTCTCCCTTTCAGTGTTAAATTTTTATCTCCAGCTCTGCCGTGCTGGAGATTGATGTACATCAGGAGATATCGTGAATCAGATACATGGTACTTACGAAGTCAACTCATTTCCCGAGCTTGTTCTGGACAATGGCTAAGAGATTCTCAATGAGAGACAGATCAGGGCCATTCTATGGCCATGCGCTCTTCTGCACAGACTGAGGCCAGGTTATTCCGGAATCATCCTTGTGTCGCTGTGGCGGTTTGAAAGCACCATCGTGCAGCAGAAAAGTTGCTCCAGGCATGTCGGGAGGAACTTTTCTTCCAAGAGCAGTTCCTGTTTTTCTAGTTCCATATAGAACTGACTTCTCAAGAATGTCATCAATGTGATATTCTGCTGCTACAGTCTGGCTGTGGGAGACGATGTGCAGATTACCCCATCAAACCCCACAGCAGAATATTCAACAGATGTTTGACTTTTTTCAGTTGACTCCACTTGATCCTTCGTGGGGGCCCAAACATGATCTGATTGAGGATTGGGATATTGAAACAATCTGGAGGGAGCTTGGTCAGACAAAAAAGAACCTGTCTCTAATCCTTTCCTTTCCTTGCACAATTGTGATCTCTTCTTCCTCTGCTTCTCAGTCAACTATGGTTCAATATGATATGGCTATCATTGCCCCATGAAGATATTTCCTGACAGTCTCATTGGGCACAGGATCTGGAAAGTTTTGCAGCTAATTTCCTCGGTGATTTCCTCTTCTGTCTTGTCCAACTTTTTGCAATGGTGATTTCATCAGCTGGCACAGGTTTCTTCAGCTGACCAAGACTATTCTGTGTGCCAGGCTCTCGCCAGATTTGTATTGCCTCCGAACAGTGGTTGCACTGATGTTGAGGTTTTCCACCCTCCACCTGACCAAAGACAATTCCTTCAGCACGGTGACACCCAATTTTCACTGTGAAGCAAAACCTTCACAGACATTGCTTTTTTCTAGGCGAAAATGACAGAAATCTTGTACTGAAGTGACAGCCAACAACGGGTAAGAGCAGGTGGTGCTACGGTGGCTTCACCCCTTTCTGGTGTAGAAAAACCAATCTTGAGGTATGCATCAATTTCTTGACATGCTGCAGCTTTTCTGCCTTCATTTAACTTTGACATGGAGGCGAAAGAGAAAGTGATTTTTTAGACCCCCCGAACAACCTGTGTATCGAAATGGCAGTAGAAGAACAAGAGGTTTTCCCGAGAAGGTTTTCTTCTCATACTGAACTGTGGATGGAATTTAGGGAAAGCACAAAGAATGGCAAGCTTCAGAATTTTTCATCCTTTTTTAATACTTGGTAATAATTTCATTTGGTTGTGCTCCAACTTTTGACAATACCCCAGAAAGTCAAGATGAGTTGCTCAATTAGAGAACGAAAGATAGGGTAGGGGGAAGACGTTCTGCCGGGCGAGCCTGTTTGGTCAGGGCGACACAGTGCGCAAGATGTGCCAAGGCAGACGCGCCATTTAGGGTTACCAAACTGAATCAAGAAAATTGACTGATTTAAAATCATAAGGGAGGGGATTTTGAACCCCAGCTACATTTTTCATGATGAGCAGCAACTATGTCATCGCGACAAAAGAGGTAAACAAAATACACATGCGAGGTACCTCTCTATCATAAAAGTATGAATCATCGTCAGTCCTATGTTACACAGAAGATACAGTTACCCACTTATTGTTGTTTAAATTGTTGTTAATTTCTTTGCTGCGTTAAACTGCCATTGTGAATTAAGTTGCAACGGTTAGTAGCTATTTTGAGTTAACTTGCTGTGTTAAAAAGCTAATTTGAATTAAGTTGCCGTGTTAAATAGCTATTTTGAGTTAAGTTGCTGTGTTAAATAGTTATTTCAAATGAAGTTGCCGTGTTAAATAGCCATTGTATATGAAGCCATTGTGTTAAATAGGTTCTCTGAATGACAAGGTTTCTGTCATCTAACCATCACTTCATTTACAAAGACTGGTTATACGCCCTCGTACATGTTGGCAACTCTGCTCTTTTGGCCAAATCCGCCCACGATCATTTCTCGCAGGGGATGGGGTGGGGTCTGCCTTTCACCTATCTTTCATTCTCTCGTGGTACTCAGGCTTTCTTCGGGCTGGTCACCTGTGCCAGTTCTCAGGGGTGGTAAAGTCTCAGCTCGTCACCCTGCATTGGGACTATTAACAAAAATGGGCTTGAATCGCCCCTGCAAAGCGGTGGCTGTCTTTGTCTAGGTAGCAATTGTCGTGAAGCTGAAGTAGAAGGCATTAAATATAAAAAGACAAAAATATTTCTTGAAAGTACAGCTACTTTGGAGATGTTTGCCAACTCTCAGTTTCGCTGGAATGGCAGTTAGGGAAAGAGGAGAAGGCGTCCAGAATAGGCAGACCGTGAGCAATCAGATTTTGCAATCTGGTCCTAATGGGCATAAGTGTGCTCAAACAGAAATTGTAATGACTCTCATTGATCCTATCTACTGAAGGGTGTGACGAAATTCCTCCTGCAGCTGTGGGTTGCCATTGCACGACCTGGCAGTGCAGCACGTGTGACGGGTGAGCTATGATCGACGAAACATCGTGCATGCGCTGGCAGCCAGGCTCGATATCGAAGTCCTGAGCTGCAGGAGTCCAGAGCAGCGTCGGGTCCGCAGGCTGTGCAAGGACAGCCTGGAAATAAATGCTAACGAACTATCAGAAGAATGCAACGACGATTGAAGAAAGTACTTTTGGAACGGCAACAAATGGAGGCGGAAAATAATTTGTCTCTGGACCGTCTCGCACGTGACGATGGCCAAATTTCACTCCTTCGCAGCACAGAGAAAAATGGGCACTTTTGGGCAACCAGCCAAGGGAGAGATTTCCGCTGCCGATTTCTGGGGAGGGAGGAAAAGCATGGGGTGCTTTGAGCATTTCGACATTTTCTCACGAGCATTGTGAGCTGAGCCAGCCGGCATTATCTGTTGGAGTCTTGACGCTCAGCGTCATGTCGACTTGACTCCGCCGTCGATACTTTGCTCCACGTGCTCGTTTATTCGGTTCTATTGTATGGAACGATTGATGACTAGCATCACTTTGTTATTTCACTGGTGTCTTACAACAGCGCTTTCAGCGCTGCAGAGGCCATTGATTCACTTTTAACTGTACCGTACTTCTAGGAAGGCAACTGCAAGAGGCTCAAAGGCTGGGTAGCTGGTGAAAAGAAGAATGGCAGTCACGTTGGAGGGGGTAGCAGTCAAATGTACGTGCGCATTGATATCCAGCCATTCATTTGTCCATTCTTGGCAGGACATCAAGTGGAGTTCTCAAGTATCCATTACTTTTGGGTCACCGTGCACCAGTCCGGGAGACGTCGCCAGACAGTCAGAACGAGTTTTGCATATGCCCAAAGTGAGTGTTGTTTGCTCGAGAAGCAAGGTGAGAGGAGCGAGAGAGCATTTTTCACCCCGGATTCCCCCCCCAAAAAGGGATACGCTTCTGTCGTTGGGCTTGCCAAGAATGGGGGCTTCGCTGCACTTCCGCCCCAAAATCCCCTCTTCTCTCACTCACACACACTCCAGACCAGCAAAAAATCTCTGGGATTAAGCTGATCTGGTGCCTGTGAATTTCGGCACGTTCCCGAAACTCTCCTTTTCCGCCTCCATAATCAGGGGCGCGGGATTCGATTTTTGCGACGCCAACTAATTCTCTCCGCGGGCGGGCTCGATGCTGACGGTATCGCACAGCGTAGATGGCCGAGTATGAGGGGAACTCGTCCAGATAAAAAGCACTCGTAAAAAAGCAGATAGAATATCTCACTCTTGAGCGAGCAAGAAAGAGAAGCAACTTTTGTTCCTTCTCGTCCCAGGTCACTGGTGGCCGGGAGAAAATGACCCGGCCATTTCCCCCTTAACAATGTCAGAATTTCTGGGTAGATTTTTCTTTCCACTCTCTCCTTAGCCAACTTTTCCACGGGGGAAAAAAAAGGTGAGCGCTCATGCAGAATTGGAGGGGGGGGGGGAGGTTCCAGTGGCAAAGAGGAAACTGTTACTGGTTAAAAAAAACATGCCCTCCGGGAGGGCCAGGGCCGCCGCCGTGCACTGCCAGACGCAGTCGCACAGCTGCACGCCAGCCTTATTGGAAAGTGCCTGCCCAGCAGAGGAGGAAAGGACTAACCCTATCTTTGACTATGACGTGCATCGACATTTTCAGAAAGACAAGTCTGTGCCATCTCCAAGTAAAATGGCCCTTCATTTGTTTGGTCTGTTGTGATCGATCACGGAGCGCCAGAAAGAGACCTCATCCGATCTTGAGAGGCGCAATATTTCGTTCATTGATTCAGGGGGGATTATGTGGAAAAATGCTGTAGCAGCTACTGCACATCTAAGGCTTGAAGATAAGAAAACTTTCCCAAGTGCTCCTCTCTCTCTCTCTCGCACACATGCGAGCCCACCAAAGTGGATGCATTAAGGATCGACAAGAGAACGAAGGAGAAAGTGGTTTTCTCCTCTTCCATTTCGCAGTCTGTCAAGTCGAACATATGTCGTACTTGTGCGAAGGTAATGCAGGTGATGCCATCGAGAGAAAACGTTTGATGATTCTCTTCCACCCATCCATATGCACCGGAGAAAAGCTCATGCAACAAACCCGTAAGCTGACTCGGCAGCCTGAGGGTGGCGAAAAAGGCTACTTCAAGTAAGCTCTTCTCTCAAGCACCTCACAGTATTTACGTTGGAGGGAAGTAGGAAACTTGAGAAAGACCTGAAAGTTGCTGTGAAATGTGACACGAAACTCATCTGGCCCGAAGTTGAACATAAAAGATTCGCTAAGACTAATGCAAAAGTCAAGACGCACAACTTTGACAGAAGTGCATCCTCCTTCTTCTTGTCCCAGAAGTGGTGCTACAAGTGGAAGACGTGGCTGCGCACGCGGCTGCTGTCCATTGTCAGATAGCCACACATGGACAGGACAGAGGAGATGGGGCAAACCTGCAAGCACGAGGAAGACTTTAAACTTTATCAGTGACACATGTGCTTGAAGAGGACCAGAGCAAAAAGCAGCCAGAATTGACTCTTTCGCTTCACTCATGTGTCTTTGCTGTCGATTCCAACTCTTTTGCTTATGACACGCATGCATGTTGTGGCTGTCGCCAGATTTGACGTGGGAGAAACCTTTTCCTCCAACGAGCACGTGGAAATCAGAAGAGATGAAAGAAGTCGTCTTTGCCTTCAGTGTGGATGCATACGAGGAATGCTTTCGATCTCTCCTCCAGCTACGATCTTCAGCTTAAAAATCTCAAAGGTCGAGCAGAAAACTTTCTTCCGACGTTCAATCTAGCCTGACTGAATTTCCAAGATTTTTATCACGGAAGGGTAATTCTGACTTTTCTGTTTGTCTTTTTTTTTTCCTTCTCCTTCTCAGGAGGACTTTTTGGTATCCCAACTTCATAATATCGGGTAAAAAAAAACAGTGCAAAAAAGGGGATGGGAGTCAAGTAAAAAGTTTTGCCCAAACAGGAAAGGTCTGCTAGCAATTAGGAACAAACCGTGCAATTTCGAGTCCAGGAGCAAGTTTGAAAAAGAATTTCCCTCGTCTCGAGCAGAGATTGCACCCCTCCCATTGTAGGCTTGCTTTCGTCTTACTACACAAAATAACTTACTGTCGGGAGGCCATGAAAAATGACTTTCATTCTTCTCATTGCTCTCAGAAAACCAACGCCTCTGCGGCTCTTCCACCACCACCCGAAAGAAACTGCATGTTTGACGCAGAACTCAGTTTCCCCTCTATCTTTTGCCTACTAATAGAAAGTTTGTTGTCTTTTCCCACGACCTCCTTTTGCGCTGCTTTTCGCCACCCAGCTCGTTCCCATGCATGACGTTGTAATTTTTGTTCAGTGTATCAACGTACGTGTACCTACGTAGATATATTGAGAGCACAGTTGAAGAAATTTCACTTGGCTGTTGCTTGGCAGAGGTGGTGGCAGAGGAAACGAAGAGAGGACTTCAACGTACGTCAGTGGAACTGTTGAAGCAGCTTGAAGGACTGTAAACACTGTCTTCTCATTTTTGTGTCCGTCTGTCTGTCTGTCTGTCCGTCTGTCTGTCTGTACCCACTTCTCTATTGCGCGCACGTCATTCGCCGCAGGGATTCTTCCCACGGTTTCTTCAGGTAGGCAAGCAAGGAAGAACTCAGTACAAGTGCTTTTCAGAAAGAAAAAGATTCCATAACCTTAGGGTATTTTTCTTTTCTTCTCTCTCTCTACACACACGCCCGCACACACTTTGCACTGACTCCACAGTCATCACCACTTGGGAGTTTGAAAGGTTAAGGTGAGGGAAAGTCAGAAAGTAAGGGTAAAGTGACATAACGCAATTTCCCTCTAGAAACAAGAGGTGGAGAGCAGAACTTCACAAAGATAACTATTTTGTGAGACAACAGCTCTAGCCGGAGGCTTTAAGGATTGCCTTCGTCGCCGCATATCGTATCTGGGTGTGCTGGAGCAATAAGGTTTAAGAAAATGTTGCTTCCTAGCGTTTCGTGTTGTGGTTGGAAAGAACAAGCAAACATTCCATATTCCATGAAGGCGGCCTCATTCCTGCACACTCCACGTACACGTATGCATTCTGCACTGCAGGAGCATGTGCGTGTACAGGCAAGCAAGTGTAACTGGTGCCGCACACCCACGTACGTGCCGGTACGAACTGCAATCACTGGGACTTGCAAACACCCCATTTGTCTGAGACAAATTGCATATTTTCTCCCAAAAATCCCACCTTACCGCCGCTCTTTTCTAAGTGTAGAAGCAGAGTTAACAGTGCAGCAACTGCGTCGAGAGGTTTTTTGCTTTACTTATTTGTTTTTTATCGCTTGTCCGTTGCACTGAGACCTTCGCGTGAAGGACCAAGAGGGAGAAGAAGAGAAGAATAACTTTGGAAAGTTATTGCTAAGGCTGTTTTTATAGCATTTTCATGCTTGCAAAACTGAGCAATTTGCATGCACTAGTACTACGTACACTGCCTCAAGTAGATACTGCATGTGGATGGAAGTCTCTGCAGCAGTCTGAATAGCTAGATCTCCATGCAGTAAATGTTACTGTACCGACTAAAGTAGGAAAAATCATACTTTCAAATGTGTTACTCTTTTCTTCGAGGATTCATGACGATTCCGAGTGCGGCAAAGAATCGTTGCAGTCCCGATGCACATGCCAGAAAAAAAAGAGCATTTTCAGCCCACGATGGAGACTTGAAACTTCACATAGCGCCGCGCTGCGAAATGTTACTCTACATTAACCTGGGATGTACTTTGGACCGTTGAGTACGTCTTGGGCTGTGTACTCGAGACGTGGCAGGCCTAACTGCCTCGAGCCAAGCCAAGTTCGTTCCATTTTCATGCAGCTCTGCCTGGCCACATCAAGCTCAAGCTCACTGCAATAAACCTAGGATAATAACATATGGCAATGACGAACGGCTTGAAAAAGCTTGAAAGGTCGAGTCCCGAGGCCAAATCGGTCAAAAACCGTCCTTTGCCACCGAGCTTGCTAGGCCATGACTGTCGACAACGCGTTGAGCGTAGGGTGGCGTCACACAACGACTTTTTAGCGAGAGATTGCGTTGATTTTGAACGCGAGTCTGCATAAAGCCAACGCAACCTCTCGCAGAATGGCCAGGGAAATTCCCCCTCCCCTCCCTCCTCCGCCTGTGACGACAGCCTTCCTGGTACTTACTCACGTGGCACCTCAGCCGCGGAACTCTTTTTCTGCTTCCCTTTCTTGTGTACAACGTCTTAGTTTCACTCGATGAATGCAAGCTCAGCCTCTCCAATGGTGGGTGAATCTTATGGGCAAGCAGGAGAGAGAAGTGGTGAAGAAAGTAGAGGAGAGCAGAGCAGCTGAGCACCAGTGAGTAGCGCATTACTCTTGAGGCGTCGATGCTGCTCCTGCTCCTGCTGCCGAGATTGTTGCAGTAGTGACAGATGGTTGTTTCTCTACCCAAGGCCTGCCTTTTCCTAATGCTCTGCCTCCTCCTGCCACTGAAAAGTCTGGCGCTCCTAATCGAATCTTTCCTGACTGATGACCACAGGGTCCAGAGATTCGCTGGCCAGCGCCTCCTACTGTACCTATGCACTGCACAGACTTGGTGGGCCGAGAAAAGTCCGACCAGGGCAGAGGAGACGTCCTCACTGCGTGCAAATTTTTCCTCAAGCATGAGAAAGTGTCGAAGGATTCCCAGAATTGAATGTGCATTCACAGTCAGTTCGCGTCTCTCGTTGGTTGCGACCTCGGAGGACAGCGTCACAAAGTCACTGCTGTCACCGTACTTGGTATGTACGTGCGCGCATGATGTCGAGCGCTCCCCGAGGTCCTCGCGCCGCACAAGAGATGTGTTGATATCTTTTTAAGCGCCCAACGTCTTGGCTGAGATGCGGTGGCCTCCGGCGAGGTTTTATCGCATTAGCCAACGCTCCAACTGTCTGCGCAGGGTTCTTCTTCGAATTGCATGCTCCACCTCAATATGATCTCATTTTTTTGGCCATAGACTAATACACTGCGCCAAAAAGCTGGCTGGCTTTTGCCTGCCTCCGGTTCTGCGCCAATAATTTCCCGTCACGGCACTTTCCGGAACTTTTTGCCGCTGCTGCCTAACAGAAAGTTACCGTAATGTTCTCTTTTCCGATACATACCAAATACAGCACACAAGAGAGGAAAAATTGCCTCCAGGAACACATTTCTTAACTCGCTGTATCTCAATCTCGCAGTGTTGGATCCCCAAATATGTAAGTGGCTTCCTTAAACACGCTATATTGCACCTGGACTAGCGTCGTCAGTTTGTACGCAATCGACCACGTGCAGAAGTGTAAATGGGTGGAATTTCCATGAAGGAACCGCTAGCTCCGCGCTGCTCTCGGTTTCGCTGACTTTCCATATTTGTCTTCTTCGTTTCAGGCTGGTTATGCTACCTTCTTAACACCTGCCTCGAAGGCTCGGTCATGGGGGTTCTCCGGTCAAGGACCTTTCCTGGAGCGGGCGTGGCCTTGCTCAGACTATTGTTGGTGGGAGGGCCGGCGGCAGACACCAAGAGGAAACGGAAGCGGAGGAGGAAGATCATGGCCTTAGACAGATTCTTTGTCGTCTTCATTCTCCTATCGGCGTTGGACCTCTCCAGGTGAGCCTAGAGCTGTTTTTTTTTTTTACTTTTCTGGGCGTGACACACTTCAGGTGGCGTTTGTCCGTGTTTCTTGAAGGCTTCCCGGGTAATAACCTTGATATCTAGACTCAGGTGGGGTGATACGTCAAGTGAAGAGGGACGTAAAGTACAACTTGACTGATTGACGAAGAGACACTGAATATTATGTCGAACTGCATACATTATTCCGCATCAAGCACACTGTGTACTTCAGAACTTTGTAGAACTTTTCTTGTCTTTGGCGTCCCTCGGGTTCCGCTCGATTCCGCCCTCGCACCATCAAAGCCCGCGAAGCCGCAACGTTCAACTCGGCCCTAAAGAGTATATTTACTGCTGCAGTCCCGTTTTATCCGCTGCTCTGACTGTTTGGCTTATTTTATTCATTGGCCGTTAGTACCATCATCAGCGTTGGAAAGTACCTCAAGGCGTCAGAGGTCAGCAGCTTGATAAACTTGATAAAGAGAAAGGAGATCGGAGCGGAAAAAGAAAGTTTTTCTAGCTGCTGTTGCAGTACCTTTGTGAGCCAGCGTGTGCGCACATCTGGGCTGGCTCCCGTTTTCTTTGATTTCGGTCTTTAGTCTTTTGAATTGGGTACTATAGAAGGGGGGAGAGAGACTTTGTTTGAGGACAATCTCGTCCTCTCTTGCAGAAAAGAAAGGTCCCTCCTCCCCAGGGCTCCTTCCTATTTTAAAATCCCCCGGACTCCTGCTTTTCCCCCTTTCTGTGATGTCGTACGAACGAAGGAAAGGGAAAAATTTAGGCAGCAGAAGAGATGAAAATCAAAAGTTCGATGATTGCAGCCACTACTGAAAGAGAGAGAGACAGAAGGCAGAGAATGCCCAGGCAGGCCACCTTTTTATGTCTGGTCTTTTTATGTCTCGTCTGTGACAGGGTAATAACATAAGAGTTAAGAAGCAGTTGGTCTAAAAGCCCTCTTTTCTCTCCCCGCCCCCTCCCCCCTACGCTTAAGATCCCTGCGCCAGATTCCCCGCGGGGGGAACGTCAACTACCGCGAAGAAGAGAAGAAGATTTTGGACAGCATCTTGGGCAAGCAGGTCTACGACAACCGGATCAGGCCGTCGGGATCGAATGGAACAGGTGAGCAAGAAAGAACCTGCCCGCCGCATTAACCGCATGACTTTCATCCATGGGATGAATGATCATGGAGATCATTCTTTCCATGAAGAGCTGCCCTCTTTTTTCAGATGCTGCCACCATTATAGTAGTGAACCTGTACATTAGGAGCTTCGCCAAGATCGACGATGTCAAAATGGTAAGAGATGAGACGTTATGTTAAGTTGACGCTGATGATCCTGGCCTCGTGGCTGCCACAGCGAAGAAAATCTGTCTAAGTTGCCAAAAGTGGTGCGGTCAATTTTCTCCATTAGAGCAAGATGCCATGATCAGATGAGTATTTAGAACTGCTCAGTCGAGTAATGGAGTTGGCACCAGCAGTGAGCACTTCTTGAGCAGGCTTTCTGTCTGTGTTGCTTTGCTTTTGTCTTGCTCGACAACTTCTTGACCTCGATCGCGTTGTGGTGACTCCTCGAGTCCTCCCTCGCCGCCCCGATCACCCTTTCATTGCACCGTTGACATCCCGATCCCCGCCCACCTCCTTTTTTTTCCACGGATCAAGATGGGCGGTGGGATCGACGATTGTACGACTCGCACCATACACAGCGCCAGTCAGTCAATGCTTGTCCGAACTCTTCCAGGAATACAGCGTTCAGGTGACCTTCCGTCAAAAGTGGAACGACGACCGATTGCGCTACGACGAAAGGCTTTCATTGGGAGACATGAGATGTAAGTCAGTGACTCATGTGATTTCCAGGTACAGCGGACGACGGATGTAGCGACCGTTGCATCCGTCCTCCCTTGTAGGATGACGAGCGGTATAGTGAAAATGAAGCTACGTCATAACTTTTTTATTCCCTTCGCTCCATATTTCCTCCATCCTCTTAACATATGTGCCCGTTCCTCTCTCGGGTGCGTGCGCTAAAGAAAACCAATAAGCTCGTTCGAGAGCTCTATTCTTCACCTCAACAAGAAGAAGAAGGGGAAAGAAGAGTGCCTGGAGCTTGTCTGAAGAGAAGGGGGTAATTCCTCCCGCTGCCCATTATGTGAGAAAACTCCCACCCACCCCTTTTTGTGCCTACCTACCTGTTTCATGGTGTCCACAGCTTTTCCTCACCTGTCTCGACTCGAGAGCATCGGTGAACTCCCTCTTGTCAATGCTTTTGCTCCTCTCCAAATCCTGCGCCAACAGATTTATGGACGAGGCATCCAAAAGTCTGACCGGACAAAGTACCTCCCTCCGCAGAAACGGTTAGCCTAATTCAGATGTTCGCGTTATGGCTAAAGCTGAAACGTCTTCAGGGCTGACAAACCTTCTTTTTTTTTTTCTTTCTTACCGATGTGTGCACCAGCAACCTCCTAGAATCCTCACTGGTGGGAAGAAAAAGTCTTTTGCCCTGACAGCACTCTCAAACTTTTTCTCCATCCCTCTCTGTCTTGTGTGTGTGTGTGTGCGTGCGTGCGTGTGAAAGAGGGTGTATGCGGGCGTGAGTATGTGTGCAAGTGCTTGTGCGTCCTAGTAGGAGCTGATGCCCCGAGGGCAAAAAGTACTGGTTCTCTCTGTCTCGAGAAAAGAGAAAGATTGGTCCATTATGGGACTCCTCCCGCCTCCGAAAAAAGTTTATTCAGATGTGACTCCCTTTTTGTTCTTTACAGCCAAAATTCACTACCTTACTATGACTGACGCTCGGAAGGTGTGGATGCCAGACACCTTCTTCCGCAACGAAAAGGAGGGCAGGTTCCACAACATCCTGGTGCCGAACGTGTACATCAGGATCTTCCCCAATGGCGACGTCCTTTACAGTATCAGGTAGGACCTGCGCACAGCACGTCGCTAATGTAAGTGCGGTCCACGTAAAAGTGAATGCAGGCACATGAAAAGGCGCCGGCTCAATCCGCCCAGAGCCTGGCCCTACTTTCTCTCTGTTGGCACTTTGTGTGGGGCTTTTTATCCCCGTGAGAAACCGTCATTTCCGTGTGTGCGTGCGTGCGTGTGTGTGCTCGTGCTACATACAAATTATTGTTATTGGTGCGTGCGCGCGAGCTCCCTGAGAGCCAGCGAGCAAACGAGCGAACGAGCGAACGACCGAGAGAGCGAGCAAGTCTACAATTCTACGCAGTTTCTAAGAGTTGGCATCGGCGGCCAGGCCATTTGTCATTTTTCGCACGCCTCGCCCATTCAAAAATCCCAGGAAAGTGAAGGCTTTGCTGTCGCTCGCTCCCCGATTCCAGGATATGAATGATGCGTATGTAGGAAACGTGACCCAGTGCGTAGGTACATCATTGGGGTGGGGATGGAGGGAGTTTTGAGGGGAAAGCTGGGATTTCGCCCAACTTACAGGTCTTACGTGCATTGTTGGCTTTTGTTGTTGTGTCTGTCAGACCAAGTCCGTCAACATGAGTGTGTACTCGCTCTCTGGTGTCGTCCGAGTATGTTCAGTGGACCCACACTATGAGGTCAAGCTCGATAAAGGGGTCTGTGTCCTCGATTCAAAATGCACATTTTCCTCATCAAAACATTGACGTTGGAGGATCAGCGTCTTCCATTATCCGCCTCTTACATCTTGCTCCAGAAATAGTATGTGTATAATGCTAATGAAAGGCCTTGGGAGGCCTCATATTATCGGCGGCCCTTTCGATTGCATCGCGTTATGTCACGCTCTGCTGTTCAAATTTGGCTGATGCTATGTGAAGGTGACCAATGCCATTGCGTCAGACAGCATCACTCAAATTTGAACAGCTGATGTGATGACGGATGACGTGTGATTCGATGTGTAGCAAGGATGGCCCCTCTTATTCCATTGCAATTGAAAATCGACCCTGGACAGCCAAGAGTGGGTGAGGCTCATCATATGGAATCACCCAGATGCAAAAGTTTTTCACCCACCTCCACCAAAACGTGGCTTCCGAAGAGACCTGCTGGTCGGGGAACTTCTGCAGCTTTGGGTGTTGCGCAGATTAAGCTACCCCCCAATTTGTTTTATTAATAACACGGGGTATTCTGAACAGAGAAGTTTAAAATAACTTTTTTGACTTGTATAGCAGTTTTTTTTGCTGTCGCTTAGTCATGGGCAGTCAGTGCGGGATTAATGTCCACTTTGCACTAAAGTGGGCCTTCTGGGCATTTGAGGGAATGCACTCTCTCGACTTCAGAGTCAGGAGAAGCATCTAGTGTTGTCTTCCATCCTTGTGCTAACTGTTCCAGCCCTCTCTGTTCATGACGATAGTCACCTGGTTCCAGCAGCGGCAGGTGGCTCAGATGTTCTCCTCTAACTGACTTCCACTTTGATGTGAACTCATGTACAGATGAAATAACTGCTACTGACTACGTCAAATTCAGTCAGCTTCGAGAAGCTGTAAGCATCAATCTCATGTGTTCAACGCTTCAGAAAAAGAGAAAAAGACGTAGAAACACATTTTCGACAGGTTACTTTACAGTTGAAGCTTGGAAGGTCCTCTCATAAGGTCAAACTCGCCCGGCCCGCACGCTGACCTCCTACGCCACTGGAGTCCTCTGTACGTGTCAGCCGTACTCATCGGTGCGATTTTGCCTCACCTTCTCAGTGCAATGTAATCGCAAAAGTGGGTACAAACAGTATGTGTAACTGCTTCAAGTACTGTAGGGGGGAGCTAGACAAAAACTTTCCAGACCATCTTCTCATCGTGAAGTACTTGAAAAAGTGCACCTCTTAGGAGACAACTCCATCAAAGTGCACACACACTCACATGCATGCTCAAGAGATGCTGAAAGCACTGAAGCTCAACTCGAATTGGCAACCATATAAGCCAAAAGAGCTGGGATCAAATTCGAGGAGAAAGAAAGAAAGATAATCAAAGAGTGAAGCCTCCTCCTTCCTCTTTCTCCACGTATTGAGTACCAGTACTCATTCACTCTCTCACTGTAGTAGTGGAGGTAGCGAAAAGCAATTCTTGCGTCGAAAAAGGAGGTGACAAGAAAGACTTTTCAAAGGAGATTTTTCGCTTTTCTCTTTGAATTGCGAATTCGCCGTAGCCTGACGTCGATTCCGTCGTGTCTTGGTGAAAGCCTCTCATTGAAATTGAAGTCTGCTGCACTAATGCCTTAGAAGAGAATGAAGGAGAAGACTCCAGGTTTTTATAGGGTTTTGACGTACCAGCATGTATGGGCATGGGGACGTCTGAGTCAAAAGTTTGCACATCTGCCAAGGTTTTCAGACGGGCCCCACTGGTAGTCTTCATTGCGTCAGACAAGCCTTGTCAAATACGAGGTTCTGCGCGCTTTCCTCTGTTGCCAATCTCTGATAAGAGAGGCCGACTCCACCAGACAGACACAGCCTACCCAAGCCTCTTCGGGGGAACAAATCTAGGCGAGGACAGCACAACCGAAAAGAAGAAAAACCTGGGTTTGGTTTCCGGGTTAGACCCTGCTTGGGAACCCGAGAAGTAGTGTACTTTCATGCTCTGCACGCAGTGGTTCTTCCAGTAGCATTGCAGCGACTTCTCCGCCCTAGTCCATACCTGGAAAGTAGTAATTTCCTGGCCTGCTGGCACTTAACCCGGGACAATCGAGAGCTAATTTCCGGGACTCTCCCGGTGAGGGTATCGCACCTGTTCTAGTGTCTGGTAGAGCAGCTCGTTGGTTGATTGCGTTTTCTGCAGAAATCCTCCGCAGCATTACAAGGTCTTCAATCAAGGGCTTGCTCAGGTAGCCCCAGAGCGCTGCCAAAGTCAGTGAAATGGAAGAAAAAGGAAAAGAGTTAGAGGGGGTAGACGACGGTCGAGGATGCAGGACGATTGGCGGGAGAAAGCATATAAAAAGGGACCTGATTTGGTTGTTTCATTTCTGGGATTGTCTGATTAATCTTCCTTGCATTTCAGGGTGTCTCTGACGTTAGCGTGTCCAATGGATCTGAAACTGTATCCTCTAGACCGGCAGGAGTGCGCACTCCGAGTAGCCAGCTGTAAGTATTCAGCTACACTCACAGCATGATCATTCTGCACTTCTCGTATCCTTGTGACGATAGAAGACTGCATTTCCAGATTTTTCTTCACTCCGACAATTATTATCTGTCGGCATGAATTTTTCACCCTGTTTCCGATGAAATGGCCTTCGGTTCATCCCCATTCGTCCATACCTGCTCGTTCTCTGATTTTACATGCACATCACATGCGAGCTTCCGCACTCGTACATACATACGATAGATCAAGCATGTCAGCGAGCAATTTCATCCTTCTCCCTTGTCCAAACGTCCAATTCCCTGGTCCTCTTAGCACTCTCCTGTCCCGCGAGAGCTCACGTACTTCTTCTTACCGTCGTACATGCCAAAAGTTGGGCAAGGAACACACACATGGTCGTGTCGTCATAAAATAAAATCCTTTTTTTCTCTTCTTCTCTCTCCAGACGGCTGGACCACGGAAGACCTGCAATATCTGTGGAAGACGAAAGAGCCGGTGCAGATCGTGCCCAACTTGCATCTGCCCAGGTTCACCCTGGAAAAGTACATTAGCGATTACTGCAACATCGAGACGAACACAGGTGACGACGCCGATTTGATCGGTGCATTACTGTACAATAGCATTAAGATTTCTTTCTACTATGAGTGAGCATTAAATTACTTCGCAGCTGCAGCCACTTGTTTGCCCAAGATAACGCTGTCATATTTCTTCTCATAGACAGTTTTCGAACAAAGAGAGTGCTGACCCAACCAATCTTGACGGGTAATAATAGAATGTCATGGCCGGTTAGAAAGCGCAGCGCAGGGAGCGTAAGTTGGGCAAGGCTTGCCAAAGTATTCAACTTATGCAAACACACACACACACACACATGCAGAGGAAGATATAATACCGTGGTGCACCTGCTCCCCTTGCAAACCCAATTACTCCTTGTTCTCTTGCTGATGCTCACGTCTGATGCACGTAGTCTTTCTTTCACGTAAATCCCGGTCGTATTGAGCTTCAAGGTCGGGAAGGCCTCAAAATTTGATTTTTTGCACATGGCGCCCACCTGTCCCTGTTACAACGTCATCAGGCCTCGGAAGGAACACTAGATTGATCTTGAATCTGAATGGTCTTCGCAATGGAGATTTTGAGGCCCTTGATAATATTGTGAAGGGGCAACTTTCCCTAAAAGTGCAGTCGAGACCGCTTAAAGTGACAAGTTGGGAAGTTGGAGCCAGGACAGAACTGTCACCATAAGCAATCTCTACCGAAGCCACTTGAGACTCAAGCTTTTGAAGAACCAAATTTAGGGAAAGAAGCAGCGGGCTTCTGAGGTTGACCTTCAGTCGGCTCTGGTCTTACCTGACCCAAGCACTGAACTTGTGGATGGGTGCAAAGTCCCACTGGCATTCATAGGGCCTTGCCTCATTAATGCTGCTAATCCAGGACTTGATCGTGTTGAGCCAAGTGCCCGAGTAGACGTCGCATCTACCTCTGGCAAGGTTGAAGGAAGCAGGATGGTAAGGTGAAACTGACATTAAAGATTATGCTGGGGACCAGTGCAGCATCCATGCTTCATGGTCCTCACCACACGAGGGGTGAAGGGCTAATTCACGGCAATCTGTCTCTCCGTCCCATTGTTCATGGATCAGTCAGTAGGAAATGGCCATCCAAGAACTGGGAGAGACTGCCAAGGGACCTCGGGATGCATCTTGCATTTGGTCATCCTCATGGTCGTCGTGCTATTTGGAAGGAAATGCTGGATAGTCTTCATTTGCTACTCCATCTTCAAGTCCTCGCCGCAGGCCTTGGAGGTCATGACCATTCCGGCTTTCGTTTGACAAGCGTGGACATGGACGAGTTTTTGTCACTACATAGTGCATGAGACTTTGATTAGACTTGTTCTCTGTCTTGAGGGCATTGATGATGTCATAGACAGCGCATGTAGGCATTAATGGTATCACAGACAACACTAAACTTACTGCCCCCCAGGGACTTGGCAATCCTCCAATGCCTGACCTCCGAGTTTGTCTTAGCCTTGTTGTTCCGCGCCAACCAGACAACTAGTTGGAGATCTGCGATTCTCCTATCCACGAACGGTTGATTTTTTTGCGTCACAAATTGCTATCCTCCTAGATCTTGACGAATTTGAAGGTAGACCGGATCTTTTTGAAAGACTCAGAAGATTGAGTTAGACAATTCGTCTCCTTGTCCGATTGGCAAACTCCCGCCAAAAGGGTTGCCAACTTTATCGAAAATTACCTAGTATCACGATGTCCCTTTTATGCGCACTTCTCTTTCCACACAACTCAAAGGAGGCTGTCCGGAAGGACAAGAGATCGTGGCATTAAGGGGTCTCTCTTTCCGCCCTATCTTATCGCTAACGGCGGGTTAAGGGAGCATTATTGCCCCCTCATCGCTCACCCCGTCAACTATGCGGCGTTCGGGTACCAAAAAGAGATTTCCTCGTTCCCAATCAAATGTGAGAAAGTTTTGATGGCCAAGAAAGTGAGCGAGAAAGCAGAAGTTTATGTCAGATAAGAATAGAAGAGCCACAACTACTTAATGGGTCGAGTTGAAGAGTGCACGACGTTGGTCGCTGTAACTTGTCTCGCTCCACCACCCGTAATGAACGTCGTTAACTTCGGGTGCTCAACTTTTTATCCACAAGTTAGCTCAAGATATGGAGAAAGCAATGGAAAAAAAGTCTTATGTCTTCATCAATAGGGCACAATCTGCTTCCAATCATTGCACCAATTCTTTTTTTTTTCTTCCAGGCAATTACAGCTGTTTAACAGTGGACCTGACGTTCAAGCGAGAGTTTTCCTATTACCTACTGACAATCTACGTCCCCTGCTGCATGCTTGTCATTGTCTCCTGGGTCTCCTTCTGGCTCGACCCCAACGCTGTCCCCGCCAGGGTCTCCCTAGGTGTCACCACCCTCCTCACTATGTCGACGCAAACTGCATCCATCAACAACTCACTGCCACCAGTTGCCTACACAAAGGCTATCGATGTGTGGACAGGGGTAAGCACAGTGGATAACCATTCTGATTCTTCGGCGAGTTGCAGCAGTCGACTCTGTCGTCTGTTGCCGAAGCGGTGGCAACGCTTTGAAAAGGCACGTGTGCGTGCGCGTGCGTGCGAGCGAGCGTGCATACCTTCGTGTGTGTGTGTGTGTGCAATAGTTCCCGTGTTCGTGCCCATTTACATGTACCGGTATGCAGGCACCAGATGCAGCGCCCCATGTGATGAGGCGATGAGGAAATTGGAAAGTAATCCCCTTTGCTTCTAGCTAGAAAATTGAATCTGGCTTTACGTCACACACAAATTCCTGTGATGCTCCTGGGAGTGCCGAGCTGAGCCACACACCAATGTGCTGCAGCAGTGGCGTTGCCGCGTTCAGGCCACGACTCATGCTGTACCTACATCTGCCTTATCATGTACAGGAGTGAACCGAACGAGTTCTCCAATAGTTCACGGTTTAACAGATTTGGAAAGCACAGACCAAGTTAAACAGTGCATGAGATCATTCCTAGAGAATTCTGCAGAAATAATTCTTCTTGTAGGTCAGCGCTACTTAGCAACTCCGGCTTTATGAACCGATCGACAATTGGATCACCCTTGTCTGTCACAAGACCTTGCGTCAGAGGTCGCTGGTGTGGACATGTTTACTGCCTTGAGTTCTATAATAGTGGAGGCTAAAAACACAGTAGTCTTCTGTTTTAGTCCGGACCCAAGGCTATTATGACCATAACCAATATATTTTCATAAGCAATATGAGAAAAAACTTTACTCATACCAGCTATACGCCTTAAAAGAGGCTTTTACTTCTATGGAACTTTTATGGCGTACCTTCAGTGCAGAAGCTCACGTACTCGTGGCTGCATTCCTCTTACTTGCAAGGTTAGAACGTAAGCAACTGTTCTATTTTACACTGAACTGTATTTCGAGATCGAGAGGGAGAGATCCACGAGAGGGAGAGATCCAGATGAAACTGGATATACAAAACAAAAGGGGTGGAGAAGCTT
>JAAUXU010088788.1_pt1 | contig 20617 bp, 24 predicted proteins | sample 7278151 | NCBI WGS metagenome assembly JAAUXU01 (sample SAMN14350113, study PRJNA611818) | marine sediment metagenome | isolation source: surface marine sediment (1.8m) | place: French Polynesia: Moorea | collected 2018-08 | reverse complement strand
CATCCAAAGTGGAGTAAATAAGTTTAACTGCTGAGACTTCAAGTTTTTCAAAAATGTCAACAGAATTTGCCCGGTGACGCCCGGGGGCTCAGGTGGTCCCGCCCCGAGATCTGGGCGGGCCAAGGGGAGGTGGCTTCAGGTGAGGGGGGAGGGGAGGAGGGACCCACAAAAATTTCTGCACTTTCCACTTGAAAAAGTGGCCAAACACGGTCGACTCGGGCTCATCTGTGGGACACCGCAGTTTGATCGCTCTAGTGTCACTATGGGCACTTATGTACCCAAAGTTATGGGTCACTGTCTGAAGAATTCATTCCACGTGGAAATTCCGCTCAAAAATGTACGTCACAGTCTAAACACTCTGTTTCTTACCGTGGAAATAAATGACTTTCGCCGAGGTTGGTCACACCTTGAGGCCATCAGTGACATCCACGGCAGTCGAACGCTTGTCCTCCATTTTTCATAAGACCCTGACTTCAGTTATGTCTTGCTCAGTCAAAACGTTTCTTCCTTCTGCGCAATAAGAGGTGTGGTGCGTGCTGCAGTTCACCGGTAGACTGATTTTTCCCCCCACCAATTCTGACATTTGGCTGATGGGCCCAAGCTCGTAGGCCTATCGATGCACTGGACAGCAGCGCCCTCTGGCAGCTGGTATCTACAACAGCTTGACAGACTGACGTGAAGAGCGAGAGAAGGCAGTCCGGACTCTGGAGCTGTGGGGACCTGATCATCTCCCGCAGGAGCGAGAGAAGACAGCCGGGATCACCTTCAGCAGTAGCGAATGTGGCAGTCCAGATCGAGATTTGGACCCGAGTGTCATCGATGAATTTTGTTTACCTGTCAAATTGTCACCTTGTTGCTCCCTTTTTGCTGCTTCACCAAACGTAGCAACCTCTGATTCCACTTCAACATGTTTCAGTACAGCGTAGGAGGTGTCGTCATGTCCGACGCAATTACTGACGGCCAGCACTGTACTGGGTTGAGCCTCACTGCTCTGCTCCAATGTCTGTCCGTCTGTCTGTCCTCCCACCCATTTGATAATTCTCCTCCACTACCATTTCCAGCATGGTGACCAAGTACCACACTACGTGTTCCACCTCAAATTCACTGTGGTAGTGACTCACAGGAAGCACGGTGTACATATACAGTGGGTCCAATTACTATTTTAAGACCAACGACTACATATGACGATGTATTCACGTGACTGTGACAGAATGCACGGTTGCACATGCTTGGAACCTCATCAAATTCGTGTGTCAGAGTTCTGAAAGCGATCTATCAAATTATCAATACAGTGCTCGCCGCTTAATGGCGCACCATCGGGACTGGACAAACTATGCAATTAACCGGAGTGTGCGATTATCCAGGGCCCCCTCTTGGGCAGTTACCCAAGGCAAGTTCAATCCACAATGACCAGAAATGGCAACACTGAATCGTTATTTTTTATTGAGAAAACAATCCATTATCTCCTGCCTTTGAACTGAAACAGTCAATTTCATTGAGCGTGACTCCATTTTGTGTACTTGGGCATATTCTGAGGAACACTGACTAATAATATCACAGTCTGAAACATCTACTGCTCTCGAAACTTGAAGATGGGACCTGCATTTCCTCCCCTTCCTCGTCTTCTCTGCCTCAACCTTCAAGTTTTTGCATTTGAAATGTCTAAAAGTTGGGGTGAAAGGTTTGATGAATATGAGCTATTAAGCGGTGATAATTACTACATTAGGCTTCAGGACCTTGAGGAAGTGCGCGCTCACACGGAGTGCGCGATCAATCGTGGTGCCATCAAAGAGAGAGACCGACTCGTCAAGATCAATCCAAGTCATCTTTCACTACATTAAAAGCAGCTCTTACCAATAACCAATTAAAAATTCGACCAATAACAGTGAACATGGCAAGTACAATGACCTCCGGATGAGAGGAGATGCAGCAGAGGGAAGCACCAACCAGGGTGGCATCAATGACAGTCGAGACGGCACCAGTGACCAAGGGGAGGAGCAACAACCATCTGAGCTTCATCATCATCCCCACAATCAGACACAGGATTGCCAGAATGTTGATGCCCACAATGATGCAGACGACCAGAAGTTCCTTTTCCTGCAAGCAGATTTGGGCTCTTCAGTGGACCAGACCAAGTCAAACTTCATTGCTGGAGAGGCAATCTTTGGGAGCATTGAACAGTGACTGTACAAAATGCTTGTCTGTCCAAGGCTATCTACATACCTTGAGGAGGTCCTTCCAGTGGTCAGGGTCGTCGGCAAAGCAGTCAATCAGTATCCAGGCCAGAGAATCATTGAAGATAGCATTAGATTGCCCGAGAGCAAAGCAAAATATTAAATAGGCGCCCAAAAGTATCCACAAAAATATTGCAACGGACCAGTGGACCTTGTCGCCACCCAGGTCCCTGGCTTTCTTCCACGTGGCCTTGAGCTTGGAGGCCATCATCTTCAAATTTGACTGGAGGAACGAGTCCCAGCTCAACTTCAACGTGGCCCCCAGGTCCAAGCACTTCTTGACAGCAGATTTGCACACTTGGGCAAGCCATGTTGAAAGAGCCCAGATGAGCGCTGCAACAGCCTGCGCTGGTGACACCACCCAAGAGGGCTTGGGCTCGGGCTCCTCACGCATCTGCAAAGTGAATTCAAAGTTATTATTAGTGCTTCAGGATTATTATCATCATTGCCTGCTGAAGACAATAAACATCGCAATACAATGAGGCCAACAGTGACATCCAGCTCAGTCCAACATTCGTCATAACATCTAATGTTACCTTCACTTCAGCTGTATCTTGCTGGGCCAAAACGTTTCTTCCATCTGCAATGACAGTTGGGATGCTGCAGCTCATAGGCTGACTGGGACTCCCCCCCCCCCCTCATTCCGAGAATTGGCTGATCGGGTCACGTGCCCAACACTGTCCTGGCCAGGAGCGCCCTCGTGGAGTTGCCGCAGACTGACAGACTGACCAACAGACGTCAGTACCGAGTTGAGCGTCGCTTCTGTGCCCTGTCTGTTTGTCTGTCCGTCTGTCTGACTGTCTGTCCTGCCACCCATTCCACCTAGCTGCCAAGCATGAGGCCTTCGCGGGAAAGAGCGCCCGCCTCCCACAGCCTGAAGCTCCTGCAGGAAACGCACGAAGGGATCAAGAAGGCATTGTTGCACAAGCAGCCACGCGCCTGCACCTGCGACTGGTTGGTGACTGGGACGAGCGCGGCCTGCGCCTCAGTGAAGGACGAATTTTACGTAGGCGTGAAGGTGCGCGCGCGCCAGAGGTGGCTTGACAGAGATGGCAGCCAGGCCTGGCGCATCTTAGATGGACGCATATTTGGCGCAAATTTGCAAGTTCGCCAGTCGACGCCGCAGCCATCTGCTGGGGAGTGTGAGGCGCCGTTGAGACGGACGAGGACGACACAGTGGGGTAAGTCGGCTGTGGCAACCCCGCCTCGGCCATCCACAAGACCCCTTCAAACACTTTTTTCCCCTCCCTCTGCTGGTGTCTTTCAGTTCAGGGTGCTGATCTTTTGGGTGCAGCAGTCGTGCTCCAGTGTCGCTGAGTCCAACCCGCCCTGCGTGTACGGGATGAAGGCCCCGGTGGCCTTTGCCCTGGTGCTCATGGGGCTAAGGAAAGTCTCAATTTGAGCGGAGAGAACTGAGTTTTACGGCGCCAGAGACCACTTTTAACCCTTTTTCTTGCTCGACTGAGTGGGTGTTGAGATGTGAGCAAAGCAAAAGACAAAGAGCAGCTTCCAGGTGTCGCCTCTTTCAATGCATACAAATACCATGAAGGAGGATGAGGAGACACCTTCAGGGTATTTTGCATCCGGAGCGTGCGGTGCAGAACACCGACCTTGCTGCTTCTTGGGATCTGTACGCGGTTATTGCAAAACTAACTTTACAGCAAAGTTAGATTTGGACACAGTCGCTCGCATCGACCACCCCGGGTGACCGGAGACACTCAGGGAGGCGTTGAATAAAGCAGCAGTTGTGGCTCATCCCTGACTGCAGTCAGAGGCCAGTAAAGTGAACGACTTTACGTCGTCTTAAGAGCAAAGTAGTCACACTTCTGGCTGAATCATGCATATGCATGACGTCACTGCGAGCCAGGCACGGTTGGGTGCACGCATTCATCTCCCGCTGAAATTGAGAATTGTCTGTCAGCCTGGCTTCGGCCGGCCCCACGTTGTACCACGTGGGCGACGAGGGTGAGGCTGCCGCCGTCATGGTCCCGGTTGCCTCCACCGTCATCCCCTTGGACGACCTGCCCGAGTACAAGGTGGGAATCGGCTTCGGACTGAACGAGAAGGAGAAGGTACGAGTTCCGTATGCAGTCGAGCGTGTGCAGTGTACGAATAGGATTGGAACAATATTTGCTATGGCTACAACAAATGGCGCTTTTGACAGCAGTTGAGCGTGCTCGTCCGCTTTCAGGTCAAGAAGCCCGCCAACCTGAAGGACATTGAACTGATCACGGCCAAGAAGCATCGCTTCGTGTACGACGCGGGCGTGCAGGAGCTCTCCAAGGAGGAGTTCGAGCAGTTCAACGTCAGTTAGTTGTACTCATCACATTAGAGCTGCCATTTGTACTAAGTAACGACCGCATGCTAACCTAGAGAGTAAGAAGGTAAAAGCTTTTGTCTATGAAATTCGCTATGTTGTCACTCTGTTTACACCACGTGTTACTTTCTGACCTTGTTAATCGTCATGCCAAAAACTAATTGTGTACCTATAGACGTTTATTAATTGATGCAAATAAGTGCGAAACCAATAAACATACACAAAAACTGACGCCTGCACCGACTATCACGTGTGCGTGGAGCTTCTCGTGATCGTCGAGCTCCTCGAGGTTGGCTTCAGTCAGCTCCGGGGTCACAGCTCGGTGAAGCGGACACAGTACTTGCATTTAAAACGGTTGCAAAACAGAAAATATTCAATTTTTTTAACCGATGTCAGCACTGCTGAGACTCTCAAGGTCGAACCTGTCCAATGTGCAGGCTCGTGCAGCACGTGTCCACCAGCAGCAGGTCGTTGTGCGCCTAAAACGGCTCTCGCCTGGCCGCCCCCGACTTGGCCCTGCCTGGGCAGGGGCAAGTCTGGCGAGTCCACTGTGGACACGGGGCTGACCAGGGAAGACGTGGAGGTCGGATCCTCTTCCGCAACAGCCATTCAACAAGTTCATTTCATCACACTCTGGTGTCCTCCGATGACAGGAGCCGGACTCATGACACATGATGGGACAAGATGAACGCCGCCTTCGCCGTCATCCTGCTCTAGGACGTCGGCAGGGACTACGCCATCCATCACCATGGGGACGACTGAACGTACAAGTTGTACCTCGTGCAGGCCAGCTGAACGCACCGCTTGTGATCACATCACAAGCACCACCATAAATACAGTAAAGTATTCATAAAAGAGTTGTCTACGACATTTAGACCGTCACTATTGAGGGAGAGACTCCATCTAGAACTCAAGTAGTATGAGTACGGCCACTGGGCTCGAGAGGAGGAGGGATCGGACCCAACCTAGATTTCGTGAGTTACTAAGCCAAGGACTGGAAGCGAGAGGGTTGAAGCGATGCTTACTGTATCTATCTATCTATATAAAGCAAAGTCGTATGTACGTCTGTGCGCGTGCGTGTGTGTGTGTATGAGTCGGCCTGTCCGGCTATGGCCGCCCCAACGGCCGCCCCGATCGTCACCAAACTCGGTCTGCAGACGCTAAACATCACCAGCTTGAAACTGATCTTACATTTGAGGCCGAAATCGAGGTCCAAAGTTCCCTAATACCACGTTACACAGGCCATAGATGGCCATGCAATTGGTGTAGGTCAGCCTCTTGGGAATAGCTGTGCAGGACCAGCTTCGTGTTGAGCTATGGTCGAGTCTGCTGGTGGGCGGGATTGCAGCGGGACTTACAATAACCTGAGCAATGCCGGGCACCTCTACTAGTAATTCTTAAACTATACACACATGGACAAGACCTCAGACAAGAAAGGACGACTTCTTTGTGCAATGCAATTGTCATGGCCAGCTCTGACCTTCATAGCTCTGGCACAGGATCGTAATGGTCCCAGTCACAGTTCACGGAGGGGATGTAGAAGGCCTTAGGTGTGAGCGCACAGACAGTTCAAAGCGATCTTCTTTCGTTCAATTCTTTTCCACTCAAGCTCTCCACACCAAACCCAGCTCACGACATTCTCACACTTAAGTCATAACTCTCTGGCCGGTTCTTCTTAAACGGAGCGTGAAGACCATGCTTGGGGTACCACAGGAACTTGCGCACGATGCGCTCCCGGCACTCCTGTAGCGAGAAGTTGTACGCGTCCAGTGGATCCATCTCCAGAAGTTGATGGTAGGTTGGAAGGACGTCTGATGGCGCTGGCCTCCTCCTTGGAAAGAATCCCCACTCCGGCTCCTCGAAGCGCTTTCGAGTGTGTAGCCCCTGGTTGGCGACCTTCTCGAATGACAACAGAGCGTCGCGAACCCACGATCTGGTCATTTGGCAGTTGCCATCATGACCACGCAGGCCGCATCGTCTGCAAATGTGATGGAGGACAGGGCATACCCTAACTACGTGCAAATGGCCAATGGTGCACTTGGAGTAGGCGCAAACCGTTGTCAGGCTCATGGTCACGCCATCGGCCAGCATTCTCCTCGTAGCGTGAGGACACGAAGACGAGTCCCCACTCTTGAAGAAGAGGTGGCCACAGCTACCGCAAAACCCACAGCGGCGTCCCCACTCGGGGTGTTCCAAACCTGGCTGAAGATAAGTTGCAACTACGCCAAGCCCTAATGGGGTTGATTTAACCCCCCTCTTTTTCCTGGCCCGTTTTGAAGGTTGATTGCCCACCATGGCATACTCATCCATTGCGCTCTCCACCTCGCGCTTGCGCTTGAGGCCTCGCGAGGAGTGCGTCGTCGAAGATCCCGGCACCGGCAAGCCATCCCCAATGGGGACGGCCGGATCGTGCGGGGGCTTCTCGGCCAGAGTGTTCGATCCCGAAGGAATGTTGAGTCCCAGATCCTTGACTTGGATGCGTTCAGCGGCCATATGTTCGTCCGTCGGCACGTCGAGCTCTTCCCTGGTGCTCCCATCGCTGCCCTCAGACAGAACGTCAAGAGCATTGCCTCCCTCATCCTTGTCGAGATCTGGCCCCAAGGACACGGTCGCTTCCTTCAAAACTCGGACCACCGACCGCCAAGCCAGCTTCACTGGCTCTGCTCCCTCGTGGTTGTTCCCCCTCTGGCAGAGATCCCCTTGAGCAAGCATGAGGACGAAAGACAGAGGAACCCACACGTCGTGTGCCATGTACCAGTAGTGTCGATTATTATGGAGGCGCCATCGGTACAGCGTACCATTGTCCCTCCTCCACCCGGGCCACCGGTCATATCCACACCAGCCAAGCCTGCCTGGATGAGGTCCGAAGAACCCGAACCAGTCCTTGGCCAGGTCTTCTTTCATAGGCCTGTGGCAATACCCGTTGACGACCATTGATATGATCGCCATGCCACTTTTGCCTCCATGTCGAGTAGAAACCGTAGGATCGGCGTAGGAAAACCGGTGCCTGTTGAGGGTAAAGATGTGTTGGATGTCCACCATGCGTATTGGGCCGAAGTGGTGAGCCCCGCCCGCTTCTGATACGAGCACTGACGTCCTGGCGTCGTGAAGATGCACCAGCAGGTGCCCTGGGAGCAGATCCACTACTCGCCTAGAAGTGCGAGTTCCTTCGAGCCACAGGCGGTCCAGGCGAAAGATGAGCACGCAGAGGGAGTGCACGAAGGCGACCTGTGCGGTGAAAGGCGCGTCCTCTCCGATCCGGGACTCCGTATCCACACTGACCAAGGGCATCTCGCGCATCCAGAGGTCGATGTCTTGACGCAGTTGCTCGGTGTATTTGTCGTAGCGATCGATGATGTAAACCGTCTGGCGCTGACGCCTGGTAAGATAGTCGAACCAGGGAATTGGGCGCACATAGTCCCGTCCCCCTTGGAACTTGTCAAAGACGACGCGCGCAGGCCCGGAGAGAGTGTTGTTGGTCTCCATCGTCCGGTAGAGGCAGTCCTCGCTGAGAAACTGGGGAGGAAAGAGCTGGCAATCACGACAAGAGCACCGCAATTACCTAACATCGTCCCTATTTGTCTGAGGTCTTGTCTATATAGTTTAAGAATTATACAGTAAGCACAGTAAGAGTCCAGTGGCCGTACGCATTTAAAGCTAATACTACTTGAGTTCCAGATGGATTGTCTTGCTCAATACTAACGGCCTAAAAAACGGTCGTATTACTATTGAGCGAGACATCCAGAACGAACCTGGAGCTCAAATAGCATTAATTCTTGATGAGTACGGCCACTGGGGTCGAGAGAGGCGGAACCGGCCAGCATCTGGAACCTTATGATGGAGCCAAGGACTGAAAACGAGAGGTTAAAGCGATGCTTACTGTATAACTCTTAATCTATACATTGAACAAGACCTCAGACTGGTCTAGGACGATCATGATTACATAGTGCGGCACGATTGTCATGGCCAGCTCTGACCTTCATTTCGAGGAGCGCACTGTCCGTATCGATAGTCCGGCGTCGCGTACGAGTCGTAGGGCACGAGGGAGTCGTCGAAGGCGTTCGTCTAGTCCGTAGAGACCAGCACTTTCAGGTCGGAAGTCGGAAGTCGGAAGTCGGAAGTCCGTAAGCAACAGAAAAACCACAACAAAAGTCCCCAACCAGTCCTCAAGGGCTCAGTACTATAGACGATCACCTTGCGTACGTATCCGTACCGACAAGAGCTGTTTGTCCTCGTTGGGTGTAGCTACTTAGTACCAGCTGCCAAGTAGTGGATCTTGCTGCACTTGCCCTGGATTCCGCACTGCCTGAGGACGTTATTGTCACTGAATACTACTCTCGGTCAAGAAATGAAGATTTTGGCACTTGACCGAATGCATCTCATCTTTGTTACCTCATGCCAAATGGAGAAGATTTTGGCAATATGGTTCCATGAACAACTGATCCCATTCACTTGTGATAGCTTCCAGGTCCTTAAGAACAGCTGTGCAGTCCATAAAGCAGGACCAGGAGGGACACGAGCAAAACTTCCTTCCACTGGGCTGGAAGGGGGGAGTCTTGCAGTAAATACCCTTAGCACGCCGATGAAGACTTAATACATCTAGCCTAATCTAGCCTTCTAATATTAATACTAACTGAGTACCATAGTAGTGACGCGAAGGAAGTTGGACAGAACTTTGCCGAAAGTGTCAATGCTGAGGAGACACAACATATACGAGTCTATTGTTCAGAGACTAGTCCGTGTATGTACGACCAAAGATTTAAGTGACGATCTACCCTTTCTTCTGTTCAGGACGGACTGGGATCCTTAAATAATACAAATATTAAAACATATCTTATGGTGCGTCCTCCCTGTTCTTCTGCTCCTTTTGATCTGTATTCTTTGAAGACACCAGAGGGTTCTTGTTGACCACGTGAGGCTTGACGCGCACTTGTGGTCGGGTGGGCGCATGAGATGGCACTTGCGTCGACGACGACGGCGCCAACGGCCGTCGCGGCTGGTCAAGCAGGGAGGTGGGCCTGGTAGGACTCGTGGGTGACGGAGAAGACGAGGAGGAATTGCTCTTGCTCGATGTATTCGGTAAAGTTCGTGGCTTGGGCACTGGCGGCTGCTCTGTAGAGGTGGTGGCGGCCGCTACCGCGGCTGAAGTCTTGGCTGTGGCAGCCTTGGATTGCACAGGCAAACCCAGAACAAGGTCGGGAGTCTGGCGACTACGTTGCTGCCAAAAATCTTTGTTGGAACGGAAACCGGTGCGTTGTGGACCCTCTCCTGATCGCTTCTCCCAGAGGCTGCGGTTCTTGGCCACCGCTCCACCGCCAGTGCCCGCCACCGCGGCGGCCCCGCGGTCACTGGCTGCCGTCGGGAGATTGAGCGCATGTTCCCTGGAGCCCCAGCTGGACTGTCTCAGCATGACTCCAGCCGCTGGAAGCGCCGGAGCTTCCAGGCTGCCACGCTCTTTGCCCTGTGCCGGAGACGTCCGGGGTCTGGCACCGCCGATGCTCACGCTTCTCTGCTGCTTCTTCTCACCACCTTCACCGGCCGAGGCTGCAGAGCCGCCTGAGGGAGGCAGGTCCGACATCGACGCCACCGACAACTTCCTGCGCTCTATCTCTTTAGCGAAGGCCTCCACCTGCGCGATGGTGGTGTCCAACTGGTGCTTCAACTCCTACAATAAGAATTAGCACAGTGACTCTCCAGTCTCGCCAGCTCTTTTTGAAGCAGTAATACAAAGGGGACATTTTACTTAGTGGTACTTATACAGTGCAAGCCTCATGTCTGCACCACTGGATGGGTGCGTCAGAAGAACCACATCAAATCACTGCGTAAAATCCTACCCACGCGAGCATCAGACCGAGCGCTTGCATGCTTCAAAACGTGGCCGGAGATGGAGCCAAAAATCTGTCACATTCACTGTTTTGCAATATCTCGGTCATGGTGCTGACGAGCAAAGAAAGGACCAGGAAGAACTTGGCCGGACTTCCCCAAGATGTCAAAGTTGTCACAATGCTTTTCTGAGGTCCACGAGTGATGCATGCATGGCTGCACAAAGGAAAACGCATAATAAGTAACCTCATCCAACCTGATTCGACCCCGTCGAGGAGAGGCTGCTCTCCTCCTGCGATGACGTCGGGCTCGTCTCGCGCAGACGCATCTCCATGGACGCAGATACTGGCAAGCGACTACGAGGAGCCTATGATAAGAACGAAGGGTTTAACTGAAAAGCTGACAAACACAAAATAAGCATAATGTCTTGAACTCAAGAAGCAGAAAACATAAGCAGAGCATACATTGGAATGAACAGTGTGTTTGCCAAAGAAACGTATATTTCTTTCAGCACGATTGCTTGTGTACGGTCTTTTTTTTTCTCTCTCTTTTTTTTTAACAATTCAAGACATTACTTGGTGATGTTACAGGTACATATGAGCACATCTAGTCCTTTGACGCTTGACTGAGGTAGCCTGATCGTGCCAACTGTCCCTGATTCGCCTGTCCAAGATGTGCAAGTGCACAGCTAACAGAAAGCGATTAGTATCTCTTAATCTACCTTTTCCCCCACTACCTCTGAATTAGCATGTTCAGTAGGATCCTCGTCCTCCTTGCCCTGTTCACGAGTGGTTGTCCTCTCTTCAGACAAAGCTGCTGCACTCTGCTCTTCCTGCAATCCGCTCAGCACCGTGTCATCCAGGTTGGTCACTGGTCCGGTCACCCGGATGATGTGAGTCGTGGCTGGCTGAGCTTGGCCCCCACTCACCAGAAGTTCTTCGTCTGTCAGGAGAGAGTCGGTCAAGGTGGAGCCTCTGGAAGAAGGCCTTTGAGTCGCAGCCGAGTTGGCCGTGGTGGCGGACGATGTCATGTCTGGCGGAGGTGATTGGTTGCCGGAGTCCTCCTCCAGACTGAGCGACTCTTTGGAGTTGGAGCTGACTTTGCGGGAAGCTTGAGCGGGAGCAACGGGTGGCGCCGACGTCACGGCAATCACCGTGGTAGAGGATGATGCGTTTTGATTGGAAGAAGGTGACGGGACGGAACCCAATCTGGTGGGAGACGCTGGCGATGTCGTCTTTGGCTGAGCTCTGGCCGACAACTTTGGAGAGCTCATTGACGCCGCTGTGGGCGAGGGGTTGTGGCGCCGCCCGCGGCTTATGCTGCCGGGACTGCCGGCCTGGCTGGAAGGCTGGCTAGAGGCGTTGGTCGAGGATTCGTCCACGGATCGTGAGGACTCCAGACGCTCACGCTGATGTTCTTCCTCTCCTCTGCAAGTACAGAATCCACCTGTTAAGGCACTGTTTTCCCGACCTGTGCTGCTACTGGACTCACTTCATCTTGAGCATGATGTACTTATCCGGGATGAGACCTTCCGTGCCCCTCACCGATCCTCTCCACCAGTCGTTCGACACCTGGTGATGAAGATCATGCAGACCGATCATATCTATCATTGTTATAAGTATAAGGCGATTGTCCGCACCTGTTTGAAGAGCACGATGGTGTCGCCCTTGCGGAAGTTGACCTCCCTCGACGAGCGAGCCTTGAAGTCGTACAGAGCTTGAGCCTCCAGCACCTCAGATTCTGGAAGACGAAGCGCCAGAAGTGCACATGATCGCAAAAACCTCATGCGCACACATCGCTATGTACCGGATACACCCGGTATTAGGTACATAACGCGATTGTGACACACAGCGTGTACGGATGTGAGCATGAATCCGGTGGCCAAATGACGTACGTACGGTAGACAAAGAGATAGATACTTGGACGGCGAAGAGTGTTAAGTGCTCATGCAGTCATGCGAAGGCGATGACGTAAGCGTCTGACTGCATCGCGTGCACTGCAGTAAGTGTTCTGCACACGTGCAGTACAGGAGTACGCAAAAATGTATCATTTCATGGCCTGGAGTCCATCCAAGACTTGACTGACGAAGTCGTGAAAATGTCAACCGCAACCAGCACCAACTACGTAGTTCGACTACTACTACTAGATGCACTAGGGTGGGGTGGTTATTGAGTGTCTACGGTGTCAGTCATGCTTCTAGATACTCTGGCTAGATCAAAATGCTTGACTTACTCCCAAACAGATCGAGGGACACGTCTCGCTCGCTGTCTTCGTGAAAAACTGAGTCTGGAAACGGTTTGGGATTAGTGAGATTAAGCACGAACGAGCACTTCGATACAGTCTCTGCCTACTACAGCACGGTATTAGCTCCATATAGTTGTACATCAGCCATACACATAGGAGATGAGCGGAGATTACTGGTATTTACCGTCTTCCGTCACTTCGGATTCGGCGTCCATCTCGTCGGCCGTGAGGTTCTCGGCGGGAGCTTCGCCCATGTCCTCAGGCTCCACCGTCAGGTACTTCTCATAGAGGGGACCTGGAAAACGCCGAAATCATGTTCACGGCGCTGTCCGTCGCGCAGCTTGTGTCTGTCGCCGTGCTAGACCGTACCTGGCACCGAGTTGGAAAATATGTCCTCGTGAAAGATGATGAAGTTCTTGATCAGCTCGTTGACGAGAGCCTGATACTGGACCTGGTCTCTCTCCTCTGGAATGGGTACCAGGGTTGGTCCGAAGCAGATGGCCAAGTTGTAGGGGTCCATGAGGTTCTCGTCGCTGAACTCTGACAGGTGATTGAGAAATGCGAAGAGGTAGCGCATGACCACGAAGACTGGACGCTTCCAGGTGCGGACGACATCACGGACCTTGACCACGAACTCGTGCTTGGACTCCAGTTCTATAAAGAATGACAGCTCTGAAGCTCCTTGTTCTTGGTCAGGGAGAACACGGAATGAACAAGGGTACGCAGGTGGTCAACGTACAACATCACACACAACAGAACATAATAAGGTTGGCCCAGCAAAGCTAGATACGGTCAACTCATACACCTTCTACAGCAAGCATTCGGGACAAGGAACTTGGACCTAGGACGAACTCAAACCTCTAAGGTGAACTAAAAAGCTTACAGGAAGGAGCACACCAAGAAGATACTTAGCAGGCGCACTGTATGACTCTAAGACGGTCTCCGAACAAAGCATGAGTTTTGAGATAGAGGAGGTCCCCTGAGGAGTCGCGCCTGCGGACTGCCTTGAGGACAAGCCTGACAAGCCTGACAAGCCTGACAAGCCTGAAGAAGCCTTGTCCTCACTGTTGGCGCCTGGAGACTTGTATTTCAGCAGGTCAAAGTTTGGACAGTCCTCTGAACCATCACGGCAGCATAGAGGAGAAGGAGAAAAAAAAGAGAGAGAGAGCTGCAACTTTCCAATCGCGATCACGTCCAAGAGGAACCAATGTGCAGTCGATCCATCACTGATAATGCTGTCAATACTCACGTGCCAACTCCATGAAGTGGTCGAAATACTGAATGGGAAACACCGGCTCCCTGAGTTCTCTGAGGTAAAGTTTAAGCACCCCGGCCACGGAGTTGATGTCAGACGCATCGCTGACGTCGGCCAACGGATCCTCGCCCCTCTCGAAGGCATCGCGGAAGTTGTTGATCTCGACCTAGGAGGAAAGGTCGGTCGTCGTGGGACAGCGTGACAAAGACCACGACGGACGTACCTGGGATCCAGACACCCTGAAGATTCCGTGGTGGTGCAAGCCGTACAGGTTGATGACACGGACGCAGCTCCGCACAATGGTAGGGATGTCCTGGGAGAAAACAACCTGTACAAGCGTCCTCCACCTTCAGGACCTTACTACGGCTACTCGTACCTGGTTGGTCTCCTCCAGGTACTCCTCCAGAGACCCTCCAAAGAGCTTGGGATTCCCGCCTCCATGCAGAGCAGTGCTCTTGCCAATCCTGCGTCGCCTAGAGGCGTTGGGCCGGCGAGTCAGGGTCAAGACTCCGCCGCTCTCCTCGTCCTCTATGGTGCAAACTCCCGCAGCAAGTTGGCGGCCAAGTCCGGAGGAGTAGGCGGAAGAGGCGATGTCATTGTTGCTTCCACTGCCACCAGCATGACCCAGGGTGGACCGAATGTGCTCGTACTTGGCCTGCAGGCGCGCGATCCGGTTGGAGTTGAGCACGAGTTGGCGGAATTTCTGTGACGAGAAAGATTAGCCCCGTGTCGAGACTCTTAAGCCGTGGGCCGTATCCTGCTCACCGCCATGTAGAACTCCTCAATCTCTTTCCGATCTGCCTTCTGCTTCATGATGGTGCCCGACTCGAACTCCCTGAGCGAGTGTCGGTCTTCCTCGACGAAGAATCTGGTGGTGTCGTAGTCGTTGGCGCTCACCATTTCAGACAACGTCTTCTCCGCCGTCTCCATGGACTTCCTACATCGACACAAGCAGGACACACATTATTGGACTCCCACAAGCGTGACAGAGTCGACGCACCAAATCTCCTCTGATTCTGTCTTGAGCTGAGTCAGACGTTCGCCCAGCTTCTGTCTGCGAGCCTCCAGCTCATCCAGCACCGGCTTCTGCACCACGGATTCCGTCTGCCGGAGAAGAAGTTGAAGACGTGGAAGAGGTGCTTCAGCCTCTACATGGCGTCTCACTGACTCACCTCGTCTCTCCTGACTGGCGTGTACTCAAATTTCTTTGGGATCATGAACGTGGTGTTGTTGTACTCGATGAAGCGTTGCTTGTCCAGCCGCGAGTCCAGCGCAGACAGGCTCTTGTTCAACTGCGCGCATAGAGAGTTGAATCAAGATTGATGACTGGATACAGTAGGTGTATACATCAGCATAGCAGATCGATATTTCCCTACTTGGTCAATGTCTTGTTGAAGAGACCGCCTGCGCTGGTCCATACCCGACACGTGCATCATGACAGCGCGAGTGAGAGACTGATGAAAGCCAAAGTCCATGCACTGAGGGAGAAATGCCAGGTTAATCGTGCACACCACGGACAGCGCGTCGACTTACGTCAATGAGATCAGAGAGGTCGTCCACGAAGTACTTCTGTATGGACGAGTTGGCCGCGTCCATGCACAGGAGGTACTCGTTCCTGGCCTTGGTGGCCTTCAGCCTTGCGTCCTCATACTTTTGTCGCCGCTTGGCGTACTCTTTCTCGATCAGGCGATACTTGCGGTGACGCTCGCGCTTCTCCACGGGAACACTTTGCTGGAGTTTGTTGCGCTGCTTCTCAACAACCTAGGACAGACGTAAATATGAATGCAAATAACCTAATGCTGAAACAAATACTCAGCACGCATATGAAGCATGCGCAAGCACTGCCTTCACTTTTTTTTACGCCGCCCGATTTTGAGAATATTTCTGCGTTCTCAACCCTCTGGAGAGACATATTTTAGCACTATATGTCCCTGTAGGGCATCAGCTGTTTCTCCATCGTGCATGAGAGTGTGAATCGAATTTTGCTGACTCACTCGCCCAAATTTTCATTTCACGAAATTGGCTTTGAAGTGGAGAAGTATACCATAACTGGTGCATTAAATTACAAATTAACAACGCATAATGTGTACTTGTGTGTACCCTCCTCGGATTTGACGGTACTTGGGTCATTTTATATCCCGCGGGCACAGCCCTCGGGATATTCATTATGCGTCGTTTGATGCATAGTTATTCTCGTCCTCACCTGAAGCTTACTCTCTGCCTGTCTGAACTCTGCCTGGTAGGTGTGGTGCGTCTTCATGGCCGTGTGAAGCTCGTGCAGCACCTTGAGTACTTCCTCGTGGATCTCGTAACCGATCTCACGGCACTGTACAGTAAGATGAAAGCCTCATCAGTGATACCGTGCAATTGGAGACTCAAGGCTGGGCCTCCAGACTGACCTTTCTGAATATTCTCTGCAGATCGTCGTTGATCTGGTTGCACCTTTGCACGATCTGAGTGGCGTAGATCTCGGAGAGGACAGAGTGATCCCGGGATGACTTCCTCGTCTGGGTGACCAGCTGGTCCCATAGTTGCATGGAAGAGTGGATGTGCCAGCCATCCCGTCTGCTATGAAACGAAGACTTTTTAGTACAAGTGTACAGTACATTGGTGATGTAAAAGTGTGAAGTACAAGTGTATGCGCACAATGTATGTACACGCAATGAAAGAGCGAGCAGGAGAACTGAAGAGTGCAAAAACTTCGCAAGATTTTTTTTTTTTTTTGCATTTTGGGCCCAGAAGATGCATCCACGGTGCATTTACGTTACGCAGGTGAACGGAGAAGGAAGCTGGAAAAGTGAAATTGCCCACTCCAGCTATCTTATGTTTGGATAGGCCCTTGTTGTATCCATTTCGTTCTGCTATTACGCAGGCAAACAGAGCAGCAGACGTGACGTCATTGATCCTTAGGCAAACAGAGACAGACAGTGCTAGAATAGGTGCACTAAGTATCGCATGACCGACCTCTGCTTCTGCTCCTTGTTGCGATTCGTGATGTACTTGGCCAGCTTGTCCAACTCGCGGCTGTAGCTGGCCTCGATCTCGGCGCGTCGGCGGAAGACATCTTGCAGTTCAGACACGACGCCCTGGACGAGCAGAGAGTGAGCAAAAAAAAAAAGAAACAGTATCACAACTTGACGCCCCAGTAACTTTATCAAAGCTTTCTCACCTGCTGAGTCTCGAGTCGTCCGTCAAGGCACTTGAGCTGCTCGTTGAGCTGGACGCGGATATCTGAGGGAGAGAGAAAAAAGACCTAGAAAATCCGGCATGAGTGACATTCTGATGCTAGTCAGACTGAGCACAGAAGACATAACTGCACGAGAAGAGCATTCCGAATTCTCGCCTTCCATCACGCACCAACTTCTCTTGCTCTCTCCACTCCAGATAAGTATCAGGATCTTGGTTGGCTTTGTAGATAAAGCATAGCATAAGAAGAAAAAAGCCCCCCTCTTATCCAGCGTTCAGTAAAAGATGCGCCTTTTTTGTCTTCTCCATATCTCACGCTGGCGGCACCTCGAGCACAGAGCAGATGAATTGCTGCGAACACGATTGTCTCCAACGCGTTCAGGAAGAAGGCAAACATGAGAGCAATGAAACTGGATGCATGAGGCACAGCAACGCCAAAAATGAGGGGGCAGAAAAGTCTGGAGATGATAAACATCCTCCTTAACCTTTCCACCGTGCACGTACTTGTGCACCGGCTCAGACTGCGGGGGGAAAAGGTCCGAAGCAACTGTGAACCTCTGACAATTGCGCCTCAACTACGCGGCACAATCGAGAGACGATCAGAAAATAAGCTCGAATCTTGTAATCTCTACTCGCAACACCGAATCATTGGTCACCAGACCGAATTTCTAGTCGGACACTAGAGTCTGATTGCAGCAGTGTACGAGTAGAGTCTATCATCGTAGGCCAGACTAAAGTCTTTAGTCGTACTCTAATCTTCAGTCATGATAAGACTGAAAATGTGACAGGAATGCACTGGCCAATATCCGCTGGTCGCACCCAGTGTATCACGCTTCGGTTAGCCTCAAATGAAAAAAAAAAAAAAAAAAAAAAAAAAAAAAAGAGCAGCTTTGCTCTGCACCAACCATGAAGCGCTGAACACCTGGGGGCAGCTGAACAAGTCCGGGCAACACCGCGTGTGCCACGTGAACGGAGCAAGAAAGTGAAAAAGCGTTTCGTCATTGAGAGGCTTTCGGGCTTGCGCACGTCTCCGTAGCTGCTCTATTTCCAGCGTTTGTGCCTTTCAGCACAGAAAGCGTAGCAAATTCATTATTGTTCGCGGAAGTGAAATTTCGAGCTGACGGATGTGCAACTTTGTCGGCCCCTAAAACGCATGCACAGCACAGACAGTAAGTAGATAAACAGAGAAGAACCAAGGATCCTGGAGTGATGTAGCACGCGAGAGTCGAGCCACTCACTCACCTCGTACTACGAGCTTAAGAGGCCGGACGCGGAGGCCGACAGGTGTGAGCGTTGAGATTAACAGAGAGAAGAGTTGCGCGTCTATCCTAAAGCCTTGATAAAACGTAACTTTATAGCACACCTCATGACTAATAAAGGTGGAAAAAAAATGACGGTACCAGTGTCTTTTTTCCCCCCCTCATTTACTCGTGTGCCACTGCAGACTCCTGATGTGTGTGAAGACAACCTGCATACACACGAGGACTACACACATGAGTGATGAGGAACCCGTCCATTGCTACCAGTTCTTTCCTGTTCCTCCGGGTGTCATTTTTTCGCCTTGTCTGCACCGGCGAAAGTGAAAACGCACCAAGAGTTGACGCGCACTGAGAACCTCAAAGGACCAATTATCCGCGCCGGAGATTCCATCATCATCCTGGAGTGTCCATTTTGGCACTTTCTTTGCATTCCTGCCCCAAGGAAGGGAAGGAAACAAGGGGATATCGCAAAGTCCCCGTAGGATTGGAGAGGGAAGGGGGGGGGGGGAGATTATAGAAATCGGTACAGAGCTGCGGAATCCACCACAGCATTCTTTTCTGTCACAGCGTCTTCAGCGAGTCCAGATTAATCTAATCGTCACTGGAAATCGTCTCGTCCACTGGCTGCTCCGCATGCACGCATTCCTGGAGATCGTATGAGTGCAGTCAATAACAGTTGGATGGTTACAGAGCCCAGGCATAGCAATCCTTGGTGCGTACCTGAGTCTCCGGGCGCTGCCCAACGACGATTCTACACGAACCCAGTTCAATCAGTTTCACCTGCGCACCACTGAAATCCATTGGAGCGTCTTGGAGAGAAATCCGGACCAACTTTTCAGGGGGAAAAACTGAGAATAGCGTTTGGTGGACGCAGAAAGCGTGGGCGTTTGCGCTTCCCCCCCGGAAAATGGCGGTTGTGGACTACACAGTTTGTGACTGCGGCTGAGCTGCCAACGGTGACTGCAGCCACTGCTGATGGATTGAATCCACCACGTTGTCAGACAGAAAACAGCATAAAAAAAAGACGAGAGCTTCTTCATCGTCTTCTCCTCCACCCCCAACCCAGTCAAATTTCACGCCTGCGTCTACGCATGCAGTAACACAAAGAACAGGGAGGAGGAAAACTCGTCCAGTCAGCAGAGGAAGCCAAATGCGTTCAAGCTCTGCTTCGTCGTCGTCGTCGTCGTCGTCCCCCCCCCTCCTCCTCCTTCCCTATCTCTCACTTTTTCCCCTCTCTTCCACCCCAAAACTTGCTCTCCTTCCCCACAAAACAATGAGGATTAACACAGAGAACTTCCCCGTGGAACTCCACAGCTTGGCTTTATTTTTCAGACTTGATTTGCTACGCTGTGAAGACTTCTCGCCATTTCGTCCCTCTGCAGGTCACACCGTACTCAAATACCTTTAACTGTACAGAGCAGTTCATGACATGACTCTGCAATGCACGCTCGCACAGCAGCTATCCGTAAACTGAGATGGGCTGAGGCAGCAGGAAGAAGCACAAGAGGGCGAGACACAGGAACAAGCGCACCCACATGCAGCAGAGGCTCAAAATATTTACACTTTCTAAGCCTTAACAAGGGAAGAGACAGTTACGGACAAAAGTAGATCATCACCAAGTCAGTCTCGCAGCCTAGACTAGCCTCTTCTTCACTTTGAAGGCCAAGACACCGCTCGTGCACTCACTCAAGTTGCTCTCCGGGGCGCTCTATATTGAGGCCCATGCGTGTAAAACGCTTCATCGCATGATTGGCTCACTTCCTGTGAAACTCGCACCACCTTTTTTTTCTTCTTTTACAAGCTTCATTGAAAAGCCACAAGTGTGATAGGGGCTTCTCTTCTCATAGGTACAAACAGCCTCTCTCTCTGTATGCAACTTTGGCCTCGCTCCACGTCGCTACGCATCAACTGCATAGCCTCATTTTAAGCAGAAGCACTGCTCTATGCAACCACACGGCCTCGCATCCTAATAACTGCACAGCCTCATCCTATGCAACTAACGAAGCTCCATGCGAACACACACAACTGTATGTAAATACGTAGCCTCATCCTATGCAACTACGAAGCTCAATGCAAACACACACAACTGTATGTAAATACGCAGCCTCACTCTATGCAACTTCACCAGCCCATTGTATGAAGCTACACAGGCTATGCCACGTCCCACCCGCTAGCTACAGCTCGACTACCACTAAGAAAAGAAGCTGCCGAAGGCCTCCGCCCGGAGGGGGTGGCGCGCGCCGGGCGCTGCCGGGTCGGGGGGGGGGGGTAGTGACGGGGGGGGGGGGGTGGGCGGGTG
>JAAUXU010035014.1_pt1 | contig 20624 bp, 17 predicted proteins | sample 7278151 | NCBI WGS metagenome assembly JAAUXU01 (sample SAMN14350113, study PRJNA611818) | marine sediment metagenome | isolation source: surface marine sediment (1.8m) | place: French Polynesia: Moorea | collected 2018-08 | reverse complement strand
TTTTTATTATCTTGAATTACCCTGATTCGTGCGGGCAACAATCACATATGTGGTTCGTTTGCTTTTTGGTCCCCCCCCCCCCCACTCCCCCGCCCCTTCAACTCCCCCACACACATTCTTGTATACTTGAAAGTCGTATTACTGTTGTAAGAGTACTAAATGTACTATTCTACTGTTATGTAAGATCACGTGTATGCCATGTTTGTTACTCTACATCATGCTTCTTCCCTCCCACTCCCTCCTTGGAATTTTGTATGTCGGGCGCCTCAAAGATATCATCGGATTCATGTTGGCAAGACGACTGGGGCGTATCAAACTAATCATGTTAAAAGGTCGTTCAGTACGATGAGGAAAAAGCTTACTTTTCTTTACGCAGTGGTACATTATTCAGTGTTTTGATGCTAACTAGATGTAGAGGACTAGCAGCTAGAACATTTAAGTCGGTGCAATGATCTCTAAAAAGCCGCGCCTTTTAACTTCCTTAGGCGATGAGTGTTGATGTGTTGCTTCAGATGACCCCCCCATAGGAGCCCTCTTGTTTTGTTCAGTTGTTCCCGCTATTAATACAGGCGCCAGGTGCTTTGCACGGCGAATCAAGTCCAGGCAAGGACGTTGCAAGAAGGCTGCAGCTCCACGACCACAGTAGAGCTGGAAGAGTGGCGGAGGCGACGACGGCGGCGGCGCCGGCGACCAAGATCAACACGTAGCCGTGGATGGACAACGGGAGGAGCAGTCGCGCCTCGGAGCTTGCAGTCTTCCTTGGAGTTTCAATTTTTTTTCCAGTACTGTAAAGAGGATAATACATTCAGCGGAATCACGGTTGTCACTTTATTTGACCGAGTCACGCGCTAGTTCACGCTGACGGCGTAGACGTTGTCCTGCTGGACGGAGGCGGTATGAGAAGAGCGAGTTGCGCCACGTTGAAAGACTGGTTTTTGTCCGGGTGTCACTGGGACAAGGGGTGACGAACGCCTCATCAGTGATGAGCCTGAAGGTGAGGGCCAAGAAGTACGACCAACCAGAAGTCCTTGGAAGGAAAAAGCCTCAAATCTTTGGAAGATGAGTTCCAAAGAGAAATTAAGTCTTAAGTCGTATGGGAATTTTACGGGAAATTGTTAGTTGTTGAGAAGTCCTTGGTTACGGTCGGCGTAACCTTCAGTGTAAAGAAAAATCTATCGACACAAACTGAATTCCATCAGCGAACCGGTCCAACTCCTGGTGTCGATGCTCTATAGGAAGATCAAGGAACATCAGACTTTCTTAAAAGACCTTACTGAGGGGCCATTCAGTATGTTCCTCGGCGTAGTTGGAGAAAGGACGTTGAAGAACCATCTGATTGACTCGTTCAAAGCAGTCAGAGACAACTAGAGCTAGAGAAGAGAGACCTGGCGCAGCCACGCGGGAGTTACAAGTTGGGGCCTGCAGCTGCCATAAACAAAGTACAGAATCAGAAGCAAAAGCAATCGACCAATTCTTGTCCGGTTCAAAAGTTCCAAAAGAAACTTCTCACTCATGCGTCGTTTTTACCAGAGACATAAGGAGATCCCGCTTAGGGAGCTGCCCTGGGCGGTTAGCTGAGGATCTGCCTGCCGATTCAGCCCCGTCGGCCGAAGTCCTTTATTTACCCCTACAAACCTCAAAAACCGAAGCATACAACACACCCTCCATGTCTGAAAGTTTGGGGTAAATACTCTACTCTGTACAAAAACCTCGCAACCTCCACAGGAACCGCTGTCTCAGGCTCAGCGGGGTCTCCTTATGTGTCTGGTTTTTACCCAGAGCTGCCCAGGAAACGAATACAATGGAGCTCAGCTGTCACTACAGACTTCCCAATGCTAGCTGCTCTAGGGACATTGACATACTTCCACTGCAAAGACACCAAAACAACACATGGGGAGTGACTTCGGAAACCACAGTCAGTAGTCAGAAACTTGGTTCAACAAGACTTACAATACGTAAACATAGACGAGTCCCGTTCAACGGGACTAACATTATGTAACGAAGCGCTTGTGCTGAGGGCTTTGCAAGTGTTCAAGAAGACTGCTCACAATGCTAAAGTGTATATATAAAAAGGCTAAAATACCTCTTGAACAAGCTGTTTTTTTTAACAATTGTCACTAAATGAATTTGACCCTGGGAATGGTTGAAACTAAAATTTGAAAATGAACCATTTCCAGGTTGAAATGTCCCAGAACCCCCATTAACCTCCTACTGGAGACAACTCAACACGCGAGTCGAGGGCCTCCTGGTGGAGGTTGACATCATCATTCCATAACCTCCTGCACAAGAGAAAATGAACTAACAAATAACGAAGCAACGAATGACTGAGATTATTATTTACTTCACCGGTGAATGCCGAGAACAAGAAAAAGTCGTTCGGGAACAGGGCCTAAGCTGGAACAATTTTAATGCTAGCAAACCAACTTTGTCACGGAGAAACCGCATGAGAGGGTCGATTCTTGGGACAGGAGTCACAGCCAAGTGACCAACACTTGTCAAGGATTGGTTGAAAGTACCCGAATCTAGTCTGGACATAGATGAATCCTAACGATAGTCGATAGTCGTTATGCATGTTGCGTAACTTGAATAGCAACAAAACAAACACACTAGGGACTAAGAGTGCTTCTTAATGTGCACCTTTAAGTCAGGCAAGTTCTTTGGTACGTAGGGGCACCTATGACACTTCAGTGGGGTCTCCAACAGCTTCTTGGACTCTTGGCCGGAGATGACGTCGATCTTACCATTGCTTTCCAGCTGTTGGATGACGTGGCGCGAAGGTAAAAAATACTTTGTGTTGAAGGAGTTCCAATGCTTCTTAGTCTTGAGGCAAGGTGAGTCGAAATCCTGGCTGATGACGTGCAGGTGTACCTGAGACATGCTGGGAACGGCGTGATATCCCAACTTCAGTTCGACGTCTTTGTACTCTTTACTAAGGCTTTTCCCTTCTGCATGCATGGCTTCCAACAAAAGGACATCCTCTGGTCTCAAGGCTGCGAGGTCGGGGATCCGTTTCTTCAGAGGTAAGACCAGAAAATGATACCTGGCCTTTGGGTACTTGTCCTTAATGACCGCGACGTCGTCAGACTTCCGTACTAACAATTCTGGGTCGTCTATGGACGCCAAGAGACCCATAGACCAATGCTTGCTGCTGATCTTTCTCGCAGCGGACACGTCCTTCGGGGCCTCGGACATCTTCGCACCATTGTCCACTTTGGCCCGTTTCAGGACGTGAGGATACTGATTCTCCAACAAGTGGATCACCTCTTCCTCCCTGACAACCGCACTCTGACCTCGTTTCAGAATCTTCCCGGACACCGTGGAAGCATTGCCACCAGTCTGGATTACTTCGACCGTGCCGTCCTCCTTGGTCGCGAGACTCAGTTGGTGTCGTGAGAGACGACTGTCTTTGATCTTGGTCCGGGGTCCCCTGCCTACGGCGACCACTTCGCCGACCCTGAGACTGATGTCCGGGTGGGAGTCGGAGCAGCAACGGAGAAAGAAGGAGACTCCCGCCTTGTGTCTCGACATCACGCACACGTTACTTTCATTGTTTTGGTTGCTCCTGCACCAGTGAGCTCAATGATTTCAAGAGTCGCGTGACTGGCAGCGCCACCTGGGAACGTCTGGGAGAACTGGTATCATCGTGAACGCCTTCTTCGCCGACAGACCCAGGAAGAAGTACGTGTACCAATGCGAAGGATGAAAACTTCTTCCTTCTTCGCTTCTGCCTCCTGTGCCTCTGCTTCGGACACCGCCCCACCTCGTTCCTAAGCTCGGCGATGGCCCTCTCCCCCCTGGCCATTGAGTGTTGCGCCTTCTCCATGTCCGCCGTGGCAGCAACCTTTTTGGCCTCGGCCACTGCGTACCTGTTTCGCGCAGATGTTTGGCCATCTTCAGTTGTTCGGAAGAGGACTCCTTGTCGGAAAGCGCACAGACCAAAACGAGCGAATTCTCCATCAAGGAGTCCGCGATGACGAAGCCAAGGCCCAAGAGCTTCCATAGGTGTCCCGTTGAAAATTCGCTCGTTGGGGTCCGTGCGCTCATGGCTCCGAGTCAAGGCCAAGAAGGCCTTGGCAGAAGCAAGATCGATGTGGCGAGGAGACTGCTCTAAGTCTGTGCTCATCATTCCGTTAAAGCTAAACTTGCAGCGATGCAAGAGTGTACTTGGGATTCAAAATTTCCTCAAATGTTCAAATCCTTGCAACTTTAGAAAAAAGCTTCCAAAACAATTTCACCAGGTTTCTCTAGTTGTGAACTCGTACACGGTGGACATCCTGACGTCCTCCACGTTAGGGTTATGGTGACTGCTTGGGCAGTTGTCGCAGAAGTTCACAGATGGCGTTGCTAGTCACGCCACAGAGGTCTACGCAAGACGCCTGCGCTGCTCAGTTGGCCCACTCTTGTTGTCGGTACTCGGTGTCATAATCTTAGTGCGTAGAAGCTGCTGCCGCGGGCCCCAAGGACAGATATCGAGTAGGCATCCAGGCCCCTTAACCTCAACGTGGACGCGCCACAGTAAAATCATCTGCCTGGCAAGGTCAGGTCCAGGTTCCTCCGCTTACTTTCCACCCTGTGGCCTCCACTCCGCGGAGAGGAAAGTTAGCGTACAGACGTCTAAATCTTGCTGCAGGTAGGTACGAGATCGTACGGAAGGTACGATCGCGTAGTACATTGCCAAAACTGAGATAGTCATGAGCACTGATAACTACGAGATAAAAAGCCATAGATCGTCATTAACTCCGTGAGTTCGTCTCCGCAGCACAAGTAAGTGAGGTCGTCAAGATGTCCCCCGCCCCCTCCAGGATGCTGAGCAACCCCCGCGATGGCTTCTTTTCAATGGGGCCGCACACACACTCAGTGCCGATGGCCCTGTTTGCTACAAATCGACGCCGTCTGGCAGAGTCACTGCGCGAGGAAAAGGGACTTCCCGACAATGCCTGTGTGCTGCTTCAGGGTGGAAGTGACCAAGGCATCTGTGAAGGCGACAGCTCCGATGTGGGTCCTGTGTTCAAGCAGGAGTCATTTTTCCATTGGGCTTTTGGTGTACTAGAACCAGACCACTACGGAGCAGTTGATGTCCAATCTGGAAGGTCCATTATCTTCATTCCAAGGCTGCCCGAGGTTTATGCCACAGTCATGGGACGGATTCAGCCCCCAGAGGAGGTGGCGGAGAGGTCAAAGATATAACTGTGCAATGACAGCCACCAATATTGTCACATCTTTACTTTCTGAAGGTACCGCGTGGATAAAGTTCACTATGTGGATGAGCTGCCCCAAGTGCTCTCCACCATGGGCAAGGGTGGCACTAAAGCAACACTTCTGACACTCCAAGGAATCAACACTGACTCCAAGAAGAACACCAGACCAGCTGCCTTTGATGGTAATGTACCAAAGGACCACTCAAAATACTCACCAACATGTTGCACCACTTGACCCGATTTATTATCCCAGGCATATCTGAATTCACGGTCAATGACTCTCTCCTGCATCCGGTAATTTGTGAGTTGCGAGTCATCAAGACTGACATGGAGCAGGAGGCACTGAGATATGTTACTCAAATGTCCTCGGATGCTCACAAGATGGTAATGAGGCAGATCAGGGGTGGCATGCAGGTATGTCCTTTGTTGAGTAAGAACAGCTCTGTGACTTTTGATGTCCAGCTTTTTTCTCCTTCTGTCACTAGGAGTACCAGTGTGAGTCAAAGTTCCTGGACCACTGCTATTTCTATGGTGGCTGTCGACATGTCTGCTACAACTGCATTGTGGGGAGTGGCCACAGCGGCTCTGTGTTGCACTATGGGCATGCCGGCGCTCCCAATGACCAACCTATTCGTGATGGTGATATGGTGCTCTTTGACATGGGTGCAGAATACTATAGGTTCTGCTCTGACATTACTTGCTCCTACCCTGTCAATGGAAAATTCACGGAGAAGCAGAAGGTGATTTACAATGCAGTGCTGCGCGCCAGTCGTGCTGTTGTCAATGCTGCTCTGCCTGGTGTCACGTACAAAGACATGCACTTGTTGGCTAATAGAGTCATGTTGGAAGACCTCAAGGCTGGTGGGCTGATCACCGGGGACATAGAAGACATGATGAAGGTGAATCTGGCTGGCAAAGTCTTTCAGCCACATGGTCTAGGCCATTTCATTGGATTGGACGTTCATGATGTGGGAGGGTATTTGCCTGGACATCCAGAGCGTCCCACCGGGCCTGGACTAGCCAACTTGCGCACAGCCCGTGTGCTCAAACCCAACATGTGCCTCACAATTGAGCCAGGCTGCTACTTCATCGATCACCTGCTGGACAAAGCTCTGGTAGACCCAGAGCTCTCCAAATTTTTGGTCAAGGATAAGCTTAATGAGTACAGAGGCTTTGGGGGAGTGCGCATTGAGGATGATGTCATCATCACTGATGCCGGTGTTGAGATCATGTCCAACGTACCCAGGACTGTTGAGGAGATCGAGGCGTGGATGGCTGGTGAGGGAGGAGAGGTGGAATCCATTGCTCGATATGAAAAGGTCCACGAGTCCGTGTGAATGTCGGAAAAGGCTAACAATGTAATCAATGATTCCATTTTAAATATACACATTTGAACAGATTTGGCAAGGTCTGCAGTCGAGCTGACATTAAAGTTTTCGTCTTTAGTAGAAGCAATCGTTATTCTGACCCACATGATCGTGATGAAGTTTGCCATGGAAACAAGTGAGGTGGCTGCGTAGAGGACGGTTGCTGCTCCCCCCATGGGTTAGTGCGGCCGAGGCGAATATTGAAGCATCTCATTCGTGTCCTTCTGGCTGAAACCTGAACAAGGAAGTACTGAAATTGACTTTGGTGGAAACTGTTTCGGAACTTAACTTTGTATTAAGCAAAAGAGTCACGTTCAAGTGTTTCAAGTATGTTTATAGGATCCTTGCGCAATGAACGTACTAGTCTAGCTCGAAGATTTATATTTGACACGAAGGTGTAAAATATATCGCACTGAGGCGTAGTAGTCAAATGATAAAGAATGATGTTTGCCCTTCTATTAAATGTCAAACTTTTAGCTCAGTCGGTAAACAACCTGGCCACAAGAGTGGTCTCTAAAAATTGAAAGTCTGATTTTCAAAACTGGCACCCCTTGACGGGATGATACTGGTCATGAGAAACTCTGCCCGTCAAATAGTTTTGGCCAGCTCCTCAACACCTAAGTCCTACAGGCTCAACAGGGTGCTTGTGTAGCTGCGTGCAGAGGATGAAATGGCTTCAAAATGAAATTTTATTATAGTAATGGTCCACAACAAACAAGTTTTGTTAAATAAACTTTAAGTTGCTGAGGAGATGGCCAAAACTGTTTCTGATGACCAGCATCATCCCGTCAAGGGGTGCCAATTTTGAAAATCAGATTTTCAACTTTTAGAGACCACTCTACTGGCCATGAAAGCGACAAAAAGGGATGCTATATTGTAGTGACTGACGTTATAGGTTAGTTACTACGCTAGGTCAATTTTTTTTATCTCTTGTAGCGTCCTCGATTTGTTGCCAGAATCCACTTGAAGACCTTGTAGTCAAATGGAATGTAAAAAGAATGACTTTTTGGGGTCCCCTCTCTGCCTTTGAAGTATTTTAGACACAAGGATGTTCGGTCAACATCACAAATTTGATGTGGACCTGCTTAGTTGCTTTCTAGATGCTAAACTGAAGCACTGTAGTCATATGAAACTAAAAATGAAGCGTTGTCACAGGGCTGTCAAAATCTGAGCACCTGGTTATGTACTGAACTTATGTACTAAAACCTTATCGCCATGGAGGGGCCCCCTATTTTTTTATTGGAAAACCATTTGACTGCATCTTTACCATTTGGCGTTTGGTAACAAACCTAAGATGCCCTCAGCTAAATTCCAAAAAATTCATTTTTTGACCTAGCCTTTAAGTTACCACAAGTCACAATGAAACGTTGCGTCTGACGAAAGATGAAAAGAGTTTTAATGCTTACATCTCCCTAAGCCCTGCTTTATGATAGCTGTGATGACTGAAGTTAGATGTTCAAAGACGTCATTTCTTCTCATATTGTCACCAGTGCAACTTCAGCAACTCGATGCGCTGTCCTCTGGCAGTGAAACTTACACTTGTTGGGCGTAGTTAAATGCATCTTCCTTAAAGGTATTTGATTACACCTTCATGGTATGGCCGTAAGTAAAAAAACCCCTCCAAGACCACCAGGCGCCTCTTACGGCCACGGAGTCCACCACCATCTCTCCAGGCCGAAGTCAGTCGTCGGCCTCGACCTCGTCGGCCTCGACCTCGTCGGCCTCGACCTCGTCGGCCTCGTGGCGATTTTTTCACGACACGAACGACTGTGAAGTCGGGCGTCGGCTTACTGGCAGAGAGATCCTGCTTGTCCCCACAGTCTTTCGCCAATGTACGTACGTTGACCCCGCGCTCCCCGGCGTCTGGACGACGAGGGCCGCCCTTCGTCCGGCAAAGCCGGGCCAAGCCCCGAACATGTCGAGGTTTTCGCAGTTGACCACACGGCACCAGTTGACATGTTTGGTCAGAGCTTTGACCCCGTCCGACGTGACGCAAACTGACCCAGCTGTAAGAATGCGTCAGATGAGAACAATACTGTACAGATATTTGGGTTCGTGTTAGGTTACACAGACGTCGACGTTCGTGTTGACGACGTCGCACTCATTGACAATGCACCATGACGTCGTCGTGGCCGTGCTTTACCACGTCGAGAAAATCTGGAGTGAGAACAAAGCTTCTTCATTCCGGGTTCGCCTGAAAAATTACACTTTCCAAATAGATTCAAATCGCGCGCCAAAAATTATAATTTCCGCCAACGAATTTTTTTCCGTTTTTTTTCCACAAAAGATTTGGGAAAGTGCAATCGGCATAACGGTGAGAAGATGGAACGAGACGACCTGAACGCCATCGACAATTCTGTCCGACGTCAAAAACCTGAACCAACAAATTAACAGTTATGAACGCGTAGACAACAACCCTGGTTGTCCCAGTGGCTTGATAATCAGTACTGAGCATCTGGGACAATCAGCGTTGTCTACGCGCTCCATACTGCTGTTAATCAGTGACGAGCTGCTGTCGACAGAAACCAAAGTGGGGTAGACTGGACTGGACGGACAGGCAGTACTTTCATTAAGGCCTATGGGTTCGAGAGAAAGAAGACTCCAGGCTTTAGCAAGCGTCAAAAACGTGGCTTCCAGTGGGGCTCAGATGCCTGTTGACATGATTCAGTGTTGGAGGCAACTCTTTGGTGTTTGGAGCCACTAAAAAAAAAACTGCCAGCAGTCGGCAGTGCCAGAAATGCTGGCAGTCACATCGACCTCCTTGAGACAGCAGTGGTTGATGTTGTTACATTACATTACATCAACCACAACAGAACCTTTGACAACTTGGTTTCGATATCGTAAGTTTCGGCATTATACAAATCCTGTCCTACTCTTCTACCGCACTGTATTTTCATACTTTCAGGTGTCTTCACACGAATGAGCTCAAATAGCCTTTGGCAAACTACACAATGTCATCGGTATCGGGTTCAATTCAGCGTGTGTCTTGAAGCATAGCAATGATGTGTAATTCATGACCATTTCACGGCGAAGCAATAGACACGGCATGAAGCATAAGTAGAGCTCGAGCCAAGGTGAGTAATGCGCCCAATTACTGTCCAAGCTGTTGGAAGAACAAAAAGAAATGGTCTGTCTGCTACTCGGGTCCGGGTGGCAGGACGCCGATGCCGACGTGCGGCTCGACAGGCTGCCTACGAGTAATGAACCTGTACGTGTACGTCAAGTTGAGCAATAATTCTGACCAATTCACCCATGTTCCTACCTCCCCCCGCCCCCCGCCGGTGTCATTGCGGTCACGCAAGTCCTGCTTCAAGTCGGCGCCTGCCCAACGGCGCCCCGAGCCACGACGACGGCGTCGCCGTGCGTAGTGAAGACGCACCCAGCCGGCGTGAGTGAGTAAGCGCTGAAATTGTCGTCTCAAAATATCGACAACTTGTGCGGCTTTTTTTGCCCGTGTCACCGACTGTCTGTCTGCCAGGGTCCATCAAGCCTCCACTCACTAACCTCTTCTTTCTCTCCACGGGCGCCACCGAGACGTGCTTCACATCAGCCTAAAAACTACGCGTAGTAGGAGTAAGAGCAAACATAATTTGTCCCCTCTGGCTATCAAGTTTCCTTTTGGGGGTTTCTCTCCACTTGAGCCTTTGGTGCGGAGGAGGAGGAGAAGCAGAAGAGGCGCTGGTTCTCTAAGACGGGGTCCTCTGGGGGGAGGTTGGCGACGGCCGAGTGGCGCGGGCTTATCGAAATTGCTTCTTTTCTCGCTCCCTCTCAGTCAATCAAGAAAGCCGGCCGTATAAAAGGCTGAGCGCTAATGCAACTTGGCCTCTGTCGTGCTCGGCTTGACGAAGGGTGACATGAGAAGTCTTCTGCTCATCCTCGCCGCTCTGTTGGCAACAGGTAGTCACTTCTTTGTCGCTTTGTCATACGATTGTGACCTCAGTCACTGGGGCCAGCAATGACGTGGTCAGGTGCAACATGGCGTCGTTCTGTGTACTGTGCGTAAGTGGAGAACTCTGCGTTAGTGCAGGTGGCAGCAAACGTGACGTGCTTGGGGTAGTGACGATCCCGAGCGTGAACGTACGTGCAGTACATACCGGTACAGGGAGCGCAAGTAAAAGTTGGCATGACGAGCTGTGCGACCAGAGATGTAATCCATGTGCGAGGACAATGTCTGCAGGTGGACAAAGTCATTAGGAATAAGTAGCAGAGGTGCCCGGCGTTGCTCGGGTTCTCTTGAGACTCGCCGCAATCCCGCCCACCAGCAGACTCGACCGTAGCCCAACGCGTGCATCGCGCTCAACACGACGCTGGTCTTGCCTCGACTCGAAGCCGATCTCGCACTTCACACTCACCTTGCACCTGGATCGGATCCATTTTGTTTTTCACGTTTGAGGACACTATTCTCCTCCCCTTCTCCCTGGCTTAGTGATACCACCGGGCCATGAGTCTCCGGGTCGAGCCACAGTTTGACTTGCCCGGTTTTCCAGACTCAATGTCCACCCCTACTGACCTTCTCTCCGTACTGAGCTACTGCTATTGCATGCGGTAAAAGAGATGCTGGGCCTCAATTTCGGCCTCAGACCTAAGGTGCGGTGCGGTCACTTTCGAGCATCTAATGTGAAGCATCTGCTAACCAAGTTTGGTGACGATCGGTGCGGTGGTTGGGGCGCCCATAGCCTGGCAGACAGACACACACGCAAACATACGGAGGCTTTGCTTTATACAGGGGGATATAGTTTGATGGGCTAGACCAAAAATAGAAAAATCTGCAATTTGGTTGAGTGCATCTTTGGTTTGTTATCTAGTAGTGAAGTTGTAGACAAGTGGCTTAAAGAAGACATTTTTTGGAACCTCTTTCTCTTGCAGTAAAGTCATTTTTTCATTTTTTGGAACCTCTTTCTCTTGCAGTAAAGTCATTTTTTCATGTTTTGGAACCTCTTTCTCTTGCAGTAAAGTCATTTTTTCATTTTTTGGAACCTCCTCTTGCAGAAAAGTCATTTTTTGGGACCTCCTTCTCTTGCAGTAAAGTTTTATTGCTTAAGTTCATAACAAGATGTTCAGATTTGGAAGGCAAAGCTAAACAAACTTTGATTTAACGGACTTCAGTTTAGTATCTGTACGGGGAAGTAAATAAGCAGGTCCAATTTGAGTCGAGCATCCCTATGTTAGTTTGAAGGCCGACCCAAAATCTGATTTCTTCTCGACCAGAATGGATTCTAATAGTCTGACAAGAATATAGCACAACCAAAGAAATCGAATGGTTGGTCTAGCCTCAAAAGGAATTCTTCTTATTCTACGATGGCCTCAATAAAGCATTGGAAGGCACTACAGCTCGCAATGACAAAGTCTGGTGCCAGTAAAAGCCACATGGCCGGCCTTCAGTGACTCCATGCTGGAGTTGGGAGTCCTCTTGGACTCGCTATTGAACATCTTCCAGATGTTCAACACTGTGCTCAGGCTTGACCATTCCAAGTTTTGCCTGCTCACTCTGTATATCTGTTGTACTATAATACCCTGTACAACGTACGGATACGTGTGTAACTTGTCACCATTAGGTGTACACGACTCCCATGAGTCTCCCTTCAAGCGTGAGTCTCCCTCCCCATACCGTTCAGTGTGTGCAAATATGGTGTCCACCACAACTCAGGTTACACTGCTCATCCTGATGATATTTCAGTGCAGAGCAAAAGGTCCTTTCTACGGTGCTATCTCCGCACCCCTAGCACTCGCTACGGCGGTGCCGTTGGCACCCATGCACGTTTCGCGCGCTTTGGTACGTAGCTCGAGCATCTTCCTTACAGTACGTAAATTTTCATGTCCTGCGCGAGTGTCACTACCACGTCCTTCTCGTGATCCACGCTTGAAGCGTCCCTCTCGGCACCCACCGAGAGTGAGGGCGCAGACATCGTCGGGTGCCGAGGACTTGGGTCCTCGAAATGAGAGCAGAAATTGGCAGACTTGATCCCCAACAGTCGATTATGCTTATAGAAGGCACTGAGAAAAATCCGCTGCACCGAACTGCAGTGACACAAGCTGTCCATGACCCTGATTTGCAATGTGTTGAGGTCCAGTTGTTGGCAACGGTCAAGGTGTGGACGCCACAACCGAGTACTTCTGCCGTGTAAAATTTTCAGTCCAGGCAAAAAGTGAAGGTGAATCCGAAGAGACGGAAGAGCCGAGGGCGATACAAACGTGGATCACTGTAGTACTTAGTTTCTAAGCTTCTCGCATTCATCATTGCTAAACAGATCGCCTCCCTCCCTCCATCAACTCATCCATCCGTACTTTCATCCCTCAGTGCACGATTCGTTTGTCTCTACAGTACTGTACATAGCTAGGGAGCAGCCTTAAATTCTCCCCTTGTCGTCCGTCCTCTAAAAAAATACAATCGAACTTAACAGTGCCAATAAAGTGTGTTTTCTTGAGCCTTATCAATGTTTTCTCTGTCTTCTTGAAGTGCACTGCTTGTCGGAGGGCTTGGCCGAGTCCGCGGACACCATCTTTAAGCAGCCAGAGCCCCAGAACTGGAAGTTAAGAGCTGGAAAGAAGAGCAACTGGCAATTTCGCACTGGTAAAAGGGGCGACAACTCGTGGAAGTTCCGCACCGGCAAAAGAGCGGAGGAAAGCGCCGATGACGGCAGCTGGCTGAGCGATGACATCCCGGACGAAACCATCAACGACATCTGGCGCGCCTTCTTGGCCCAGAAGAGGGACAACTCGTGGAAGTTCCGCACCGGCAAGAGGGGGGACATGGGGTGGCAGTTCCGAGGGGGCAAGAGGGGAGGCAGTCTCGACTGGAAGTTCAGAGGGGGCAAGAGGTCCTCCACCGTTGTTGACGAGGATGACTTTTTCGCTCCTTAAGCAGAGAGTTGCAAGTCTTTACCTTCGCTTAGACTGACGCCCATACTTAGTTTTTCACTTGATGTGCATAGAGAGGGGTGGGTGGGTTGTGACTTGGCCAAGGCTCAGTTAGGCTGCCAAGCCTGTGGCCTCGTGGTTCGCCTGGGGCCAGAGCCACGTGCACGCCGTCAGTTCATTCCTCGAGCATGGTGTCTCCGCGCTTTTAACACCACCTGGTGAATACGTCGTTGTCAAGAAATATACGTCTGTCCGTCTGTTCTTTTTCGTCATGACAGTCATGTGCATCAACCACCTCATTCACGTCCTTCCCCTTGTCATCTCCCACACCATGTACGAGCATTAAATCAACGAGCAATAAACGCCATGTGTGAAGGTTGCAGCGACGTCGTTCGTCGTCATCCCGTGGTCCGCAGCAGGGCCGAAGAAAGTCTCGATGATGTCACACAAGTTGCTTTTCATCAAGAGTCGTCTGTCCGTCCCAAACAGCACCAACTCCGTCCTCCGGCATTGGTCATTTCTTCGCCCTCCCCCAGGACGGGCTCGGGCTGGAGAAAAGTATGCAACTGTTGTTCGTGCGTGGTCACCTCAACTTCTTGGCCGTCTGCCCACCCGACGCCCGGCTCGTCCGGGAGCGCTCCTCGGAATGGAAAGCCCACGAGGGTTTAAATTTAGCCTCGCACCCCCTTCTTCCCCCGTCCGGCTTTGCTTCCGTCACCCAAGAACGAGGAAACACGTACAGATGTTGCCTCTTGTAGCGCCGGCCGAGATCGCATTGAGCCAGAGGTCTCAGGAGAAGCGTTTTACACAGTGCGCAAACAAAAATACTGGGCAGGTGTGACTACGAGAAGAAGCATTTCGTGCCTCAGTGCGCATCGCCTTGGGCAGAGTTGGTCATCAGAAGGACAAGGAAAACAAACCAGAGTAGTTTGCCAGTACCAGAACTTTGTCGGGTGTTTGGTGAGGAACAGCACTTAGGGGCTTTCTTAGCTTCGACTCAGGGGCTTTCGTAGCTTCGACTCAGGGGCTTTCGTAGCTTCGACCTCGCCTCCGTCGTCTGGACCGCCAGCCACAAGCTGGGCTTTGAGCACGGGTACGCGCCCAACGTCGGACACCAACGATTGGTCTCACAGGCTGTCTTCTGTCCCATTTCTAGTTCGTTCTAGTGGCGCAACCCTCCTAGTGCTCGCTCCCCGGGAGAGAAGATGGCCGATCCAGCGGAAGATGCGCACGTAAGTCCCTCAAAGAAGCCCAGAAGTGGTCATTTACTTTAAGCCAGATCAAGAAATGAAGGAGAAAATTGGAATTTGACTGAGAGCATCGTAGGTTCGTCCCTAGACAGTCAAGATCTAGTCAAATCCATTCTCTGCTTTCTATGTACTCCAGTGCGGCATGACCGTAATGCCAAGTAGTAAAGAGAGGAGACCCCCAAAACCCGATTGTTTCTTCCCTCCACCCGACTAGACTGCAACAAATGTAGCACCAGATACATGGATATAAGAGACTTGCCACATACTGCATGTGATTCATCAACAGAACTGCTTCACATTGGGGAAAAAGCCCGGGTTTTTCCCCGAAAACCCTGAGATTTCCACCCTTCCTGCGACCCACGCAGAGAGTAACTGATGTCTCTCTTCTGGACCGGACGAAATGGCCACTGTGTTTATAAGTCGAGGCATCCCCGAGCATGTTTGAAACATCCTCTCTCACTCACTAGTTCGCCGAGGAGGAAGAGTACGAGTGGGAATACGAGACCGAGAGCGAGGACGAAGTCGTCGATAGAGAAATCCAAAATGCAAAGAGCATGGAGAAAGAGCGAGGAGAAAACGACTCCAGTGGTGCTGTAGCGACGCAGTCAATAACGGCCAATAGCAAAGTAGGCCTGACTTGAAGGGCCCCCCAAAAGGACTGCGGGGCCTTTTTTTTATGTTTTCCTCCTTGCTGTTATGTATACGTATATAGTTTGTATGTGGGAGTTGCGCCACTTGTGGAGCGGGCGCCTTGTTCGTGCTCTGGTCCGTCAAACATGAAGGCCACTGTTTGTCGTGCGTTCACCTTCCTGGTTCACCCCTGGCGGGGTGGGTGGGTCACAAGTCGTGGTCTTCACCACCCTAATGCCAAGGCTACGCGGTCACACTTGTGTTGTCGTGCATGCAGTCTTCCCCCTCCTAAGCCTGCCTCTCGTCATGTCGACGATCCTCACGCGCGCATTTGTATTCATCTTGCAGCCGGTTGTCACTGACACCAACGGGTCCGCGGCCAACGGCGACGATGAGGACGGCCACCGCCGGAGAAATGGAGAAGAGGGGAAGAAAAAGCACAAGAAGCACAAAAAGTCGCGACACCTGGAGAGACTCGTAAGTGGCGAAAGAGGTCGGCGTGGTGTGAGCGTTCGCAGCTTCGAGCCTCTTGCAGGAAGCATTTACCAAGAAGGACGACACCGGCGGGGAGAGCAAGAGGAAGCGCATCCACGTCCGCTCCAAGGACCCCTTGAGAATCGCCAGGCAGATCGAGAAGAATCTGAGCAACGTGGGCGACGGCGGCGGGGCGAAGGCCGGACGGAAGTCGGTAAGCAGATGTTGTGCCCAGATTGAGTCGTCCGGAGCAAAAAAGCGGGAAGAAAAATGTCCTCCACTGCGAGGACGCTTTTCAAAGTTACTTTCACTGTGATATTTAGTAGGTAGGCGAGTTTTTTGCCTGTGCATCTCAGCTCTCTTGAGCACGTTGGATCCGTGCCAAGAATGCTGCGCATGAGGCAGAGTTTGGGAATTACCTGTGCCTCACTACTCACTCGGCCAGAAATGCAACTGCTTGGCCGACTTTTGGAGCTCTCTGCACTATGCACGGTGAATGCATAAAATGATTGCAAGCAAGCTGAGCGTGCAATATGAGGCGGACAAAGATAACATCGACGCCGAGGCTTTTGTTGACAGAAAAGTGGCGCGGATCCTTTTTCAACTCGCACACGATAATGCTCAGCGTGAACTTTGCCTCCATTTCCAGCACCATCGCTCTGCTCCCATCGCTCCTCAGCCCAAGATAAACACCATTTGCAAGATCTGCGGCAAGGAGCCGTACGTGGTGGAGCGCATCGTGGCGGAGAAGTCGTGGTGGTGCAAAAATTGCTTCCGGTGCAAGCAATGCAACAAAATTCTCAAGTAAGAGCCTGTGGCGAAATGTGCACAGACTTTTGCCGAGGAGTCATGCACAAATGCTCTCCCATTGAGCTTCGTTAGCCTTTTCTGCAGTATGTAATCAAAAAGCGTCTTCCTACATGGACAGAGAATAGCAGAACTATTCGAACGGTCAGACAAAAATGCTCCTTTTACATGTTCTTTGTTAGAAAGAAATTCTTTCAGCACTAAGTCAGCATTAAAAAAGTAGCAAGCTAAAAGTGGCTGTGACGTTCAGACGATGTAGTAAACATGGGTACCTGATTGCTCACGTACTGTACTATTTAACACACGTATACACTATCCATATTGCACAGCTATGAAAAAGTCTACAGATTCAGCACACTTCAGTGCACACGATCCAGTTCACTGAAGAAAGAGTCATTTCATCGGTTCTGAACAGTCCACACTTCTGGCAAGCAACATCTGTACTGCTTCGTGGTGCACACTGAACGTACATATACAGTACACAGGAGTACATACTGTGGTAAAGCACAGCTCGCACCAATCCTTATTTGCCTGATGGATCTAGCAAAAAGTGTTCTTCTCATAGTACAGAAGCTGACGCAGGGAAGGATCCAACCAAGTTGACATTCATCACAAGCTGTACATAGGGATTTGCATTTCGGGGGTTTAAATATGTTTGTGCTCCTACTCTGACGGTTTGAGCACCTGCTTCGTGTGCACCAGTGTGGAGCGTTTGTGCCCTTAATGAATGACTGGGGCTCCAAATAGACTATTTCACTTTATTGTCACATCAGTCAGCTGCTTTCGCTCACGAACTTGTGGTCTTCTTGCGTCTGAACAAGTGGAGCAGCCTCTGCAATCGACCTCACAGCCTCGGTGACCATCATGTGCAGCCTCAACAGTCAGTGGTTAGATCAGATTAGGTCAGGTTGTGTGGAGCCGGAGTAGCCAATGGTCAAGTTGAGGCACGCGTAGTCGACTTCGAGCACTGGATTTTCGCACCAGAACTTTCATAGGATTTTTCGGGAGTTCCTCCAAAAAACCAGGTGAAATTTGGTCAGAAACTGGGTTCTCTCTCCATAGCAATCGGTTTTTTAAATGTCAAGTCAAATGACCAACTTTGAAAATCTTCAACTCTGCCACGATTGTGCATGTCCTTGCTATGCCAGGTGCTTAACGTGAGGTCCGTCTTTTGCTTCAGCCAAGACACTTACATGAGCCACGAGGGCGTCATCTACTGCAAACCCCACCATAAAGAGCTATTCCAACCCAAGGTGGTCAAAGCGGACCTCACCGACGTCAGCACGGCCAAGGCGAGAGAAGATATCATAGGTAAGATGACGTGTACGAGTCCGTGATGACGTCACGATTTTGGCACCATCTTTCAGCCCGTCATAAGGAGCAGGAGAAGAAGATGGAGACGATTGTCAGAGAGAGCAGACCTGTGGACCTGGGCGACAAAGTCATCAAGTCATGTGCGTGGAAAGTGGACTTGGCTGTCCAACCAAACCGTACTCGTTACGCACAGTATCTACTTTTTACAGCCGCTCCATCCGACGAAAGCAAGTACCAAGGCTTGGAGAACTTGGACGTGGGCTCCAAGTTCAAGATGTTCGAGCAGCCGACGGTCGCTTCCTCCGACCGCTACGGCATCATGGAGAAACTCAGGCGGCTGCAAGAGGGGGAAGAACTAGACGAACTCTTGGCCGAGATCGAGGAGGAATTGCCGTCGGACCCGGAGGAGGACCACGGGGTGGGTGGGGGAGAACACGAAGGAGAGCCTCCGTCAGCAGTAAGGAAGAAGGTGCAGTAAGACAAGTGACGATCAGCACTGGCAACGTCGCAGTTCGCCGGAATCGAAGAGGACCAACTCGCATCTCTTCCCTGGTCTTTTTCAGACTTGCCGCAACGCCGAGAAGTTGTTTGGCGAGGGCGGCCAGGAGAGAAGGGACAAGCTGGCCGCCGAGCGGCGGTTGGAGTTGAAGCAGCTCCGGGAGAAGCTCATGGCTGGGACCAGGGAGGCCGTCATCGACCAGTTTGGGGACATCCTCAACGCCTCGGCAAATAAAATTAAAAAGACCAAGGTGACCGATGTCAAGTGTCCTCCTGGAGTAGATCGTGCTCGTAGGTGCGGAACGTGCACTGGGTGATCCACGAGGAGTGTTTTTCTTTCGTTTGCGCCTGAGAGAGAGCTCGAAAAGTCATCTTTCTGACGCGAATGGAAAGCTAAGGGGTGGAAATTTTCTCAAAACATTTCGGGCTATTCCATCAATCATGTTCGGCCTGAAATGCAATTCTTGCGCAACTGCAATTTTTGATGATATGAACAAAGGTAGACTCATGTCCTCAATCCACATGTGTTCCACCCAACTCCACTCAAGGCAACGTGGTGGGATCATTGTTGTACAGGACTTTCGTAAACTTTAGACAATTTCTTACCCAAATTGCTCTTTCGTACGTGCCTGGCAGATTTCCACCCCTAAGCTCTCCATCCACGTGAAATACTTGGTCTAGAGTCGACATCTCTGACCTCTGGCACGCACAAAAGCACATCACGTGGATCACACTGCACAGATCGGACGGGCATGTGGTGGTGGGAGACCGAGAGGCGTCCGACGACCGCCAGGCTGACCTCGTTCTGGTGTGCTCATTTCGATGCCCTCTCACCAGGTGGATGTGCGAAGCGAGAACGCCAAAAAGTTTCGCGAGATGTTCGACAAAGGCGAAGTCCCCGAAGGATCCTCTTTGAGCTCAAGCGACCGCACGATCTTGGAGAAGGAGAACGAGTTGGAGCAGATGCGAAAGACAAAAAGGCAGCAGAAAGAGTTCTTCAAAAGGATGGAGGCCGGCGAAGATGAGGCCACTGCAGGACCAAAAGAGCCGAAGCTTCTTGTTGGCAAGATCACCAAATCGGTAATCCAGCATCCTCACGGATTCTCGTCCAGGCGTGTTGTTTGACGCTCGAGCTTGACTTTTCCATCGTAGGAAAACGGAGACCTCAGCCAAGAAGTGCCAGAGCTGGCGTCCTTGTCCAACAGGTTCTCGTTCTTCGAGCACTTCGAGGAGAAGGAGAAGGAGCGCAAGGAGCAGAAGAAGAAGCCCATTCTGCTGCCGGCCGCCGCAGAGGGGCAAGAGGATGTGAGTATATTGTTAAGAAATCGACACCACGTCTTCGAGGTCAAATTTCACCATCTCGTCCTCTGCTAAAACTAAAAGGACGTCATTGTCGTCAACTTGAGTCCCGTTTTTGCTCAGGTCCACGATGAGGAGCGCAGCGGACGGCATTTAACGGAGGCCGACCTGGCGCGCAGGGAGTGCAAGGCCAGAAACGTGCTGAACAAGTTCAAGGAGATGGAGGCCAGGGTCAACAGTGGAGATGGCGACGGTGAGTTCAAAACGTCATCTCTATTGGCATCAATAACGAATTGACTTTCACTAATGACGACATTGACAGTAACTACTCCTGCCAATACTAGTACTAAATACGTGCGTACTGTACATACTACATATAAAAGCATAGAAATGTTTAAAGCTAAGGTGGGAATAGCGGCTGATTCACTGTTTCAGTCAAAGCAGACGATCCCGATAAGCCGGTGATGACTGCCCTCGGCTTTCTTGGTCGCCTCCCAGGCGGTAAGTTGTGTAGGATTCTTGGCGTTGATACACCCTGCATCAATCAATCAATCGCGAGCAAGAAGCTCTTGCCATGCACCTGGCCTTAGAACGTGACTACCCTGGGCTTGAGCCAGTTGTACCCGTTGCTCCTCCACATTAACCACACTGAACATATTCAGTACCTTCATGCTAAGCACACTAACGCTACTGAAATTCACATGAGAAACAAGTCCACGATCTATGTGCTACCTGTATGTTTTGGTACGGATGTGTAGCAGTTTATACCCAAAGTAACCAGCTGCGTACCTCTCAAACAGGACTTGTTACTCTCGGAGGACGACCAAGAGTAATCCGAACAGGCAGCAATCATTGACCAACTGTACAGTACAATAAGCATCACATATGACGTACTGTACGGAAAGTACCATGTACAGGTCTACAACAGG
>JAAUXU010126436.1_pt1 | contig 20645 bp, 21 predicted proteins | sample 7278151 | NCBI WGS metagenome assembly JAAUXU01 (sample SAMN14350113, study PRJNA611818) | marine sediment metagenome | isolation source: surface marine sediment (1.8m) | place: French Polynesia: Moorea | collected 2018-08 | reverse complement strand
GCATGACTAGTGCAAGGTCACCTCCATGGTCGTCTGGAGTTGCGCCATCGAGGCCAACTGAGCTCTCTTTGAGTGGGTCGAGACATTTTTTGCCATGTCTGTGGCATGAATGACGCGAAATTCGCGTGTTTTTTTCGTCATTTGACAATGGTGGCAGCCGAACTGCGCGGCAATTCTTGGCCACCCTGTAAGAACGCGCAATCCAATTCGTCAGGCTTCTCAGGGGGGCAAATCTACCGTCTGTCAGTTGTAGACATTTCCCTAATCCATCCAAGAGGTGAAAAAAAAGAAATGCATTGAACAACGATGATGCAGAACGTCATGGCGTCGATTGGCAAATAAAAATTTGTGAAAACTGCAATTTCCGCTCTCTCTCTCTCAAGTTTAAAGCGCGTTTGCACAAACAGAGTTGCTTCACTGCGCTGCATAATTATTGCGCAGAGGCAAATTTTTGCTTTTCTTTCTTTATCTCTCCCTACGTCCATATGTCGTGTGTCTACCAGGGGAGAGAGGAGAAACTTTCCTACCTTAACAAGACCTACTAGAAAACTCTTGCAAACTAGGAAAAGTTGACAAAGAAAAAGGCCCAGTAACTTTGTAGATTTGTACGTTTCTCTTTGCAGCATTCGCCACTTCTGTACGCACGCGCGCGCGCACGCGTCGCCGCATACGTATGATTCTGCCACTGCTGTAGCTACATCCAAAATACGTGTCGTATTACTGAGGAGGACTTTTTTGTCACATCACTGTGGCTTACGTCTCATGTCGATGGTGACGTTGGACGTGGCCGGGCTCGTGCCTTTGTTGTTGGAGGCCACGCAGCTGAGGACGCGCCCGAAGTGACGCCTGAAAGTGAGGAACATCTTACAGTCGTTGCAACAACTTACAGCGGAAAAGGGGAGCTTGAATTTCTCCTCTTTTTTGAGGAATTTCGGGCTGACTGTTTTTCTTTTTGCTCGCGGTCATAAGGACAAATTGCAGTCGTCCTGAAAAAAAGGCCCCCATGCATCTTGTGAGGATTAAGGCTCACAGGCGGTACAAGACTTTGGGCAATTTATTCAAGTCCTCAACTTTCTCTGCCCCTCTCAGGTGAGGCCTGATTGCCAGATTTCTCCCTCACCTGGTCAAGACGGGCAGGCGCAAGGTGTTGCTGACGAGTTTCTCGTCGTCCTTGGTGGAGAAGCTGTCGTCGAGCTCGTCACCGTCGTCCGAGTACCACACCAAGGAGGGCAGGGGAGAACCTATAGAGAGGATGAGACATTCTTTGTTTAGAAGACGCTCGCGCTGACAAGAAATTCCCCAATGAGTTCTCGTGTGATGATCGACGGAGAATCTGCGCTCCGCGCAGGTTCTGGCGAGGAGGAAGAAAAAGTTGAACGACGTCAAAACTTTTTCATGGGAATTCCTAGATGAGAGCAAACGGACAGACAAACAAACAACTGCTCATCCTCGTGTGTGCAAATAGAAATGAGCTCAGAATATGTGAAAGTTCCCGATTCTGTCTGTGTCACTGGAAATAATGAAGGGATGCGAAAGTCCCGTCTCTGAGAAGAATCTGTGATCATTTTAATGTGTTGTTCTAATATGAAAGGCAATGAAAACATTCTGTTCCAGGCGCTCTGGGGTCGTTGTTGCTTTTGAACCACTACGACTTTATCGGGAGGATGATTTCATTTATTGAAAACATAGCACGACCAAGGTGTTTTGCGTTGTCGTACAGGGTGTTTAAAAAGTAGCGAGACGTGACCTCAAGACACCTCTTTTATATGCTAAGCGCGAAGTCCGTATGAACGCGTGTCTGTCTGTGTGTGCCTGTCTTCAGCCGACTTTGCGAGGCTGATTTTGCGAGGTATTTTCGTCATTTTTGCATCCCCCGCGTGCTCGTCTACTCTGACAGACACTTTTTTTTATATTTGCCTTTCTTTCTATCCAACGAGGGACGTTAAGTCTGGGTAGTAGTTTATAATTTAAGTGTGGTAGTCATGGTGAAGTACAATTTTCAAGACGGAGGTGAAAATTTTGCTACTGCTCCTCCACAAGTTGGCCTTGGACGTCAGCTGAATGAAATGCCAGCAGTTTTCTCGTCGAAGTTAAAGTTTGACGAGCATAAACAGTTGCATATGAAGAATTAGGCCAAATTTAAATTTAAAGAGGGCAGAACACGGAGCAGCTCCAAAAATTCTCGCTACTCTTGGTACACTGTGCACAAAAGGTTTAAAAATGTGACCCTGTTGAGCTCCTCGGTGGGGAAGCATCAGACGGCTGACGAAGCTGGCACGGGATTGTTGTTGTCACTGAGCACACCTGAAAGCTTCATCACAGTCTGGAAAGTCTATCTCTACTTCCCTCTTAGTCGTGAACCACTCCAAGTGTGAGATCTTTCTTTGATGACCAGACCTCAGCGAGTTTTACAGTTTCACCCCCACCCCCCAAATGTTGACATCAAAAGTTGGAATTACGCTGGCAGAGGACGTTCGAGGTCAGCAGGACGCACTTCCACGGTGTTGACACCAAGAGACTCCCCTGCAGTCAATCCGTTCTAGTGATCGACTGAACACTGGTTCGGTTGGGCCGAACAGCCGAACCGAGCATGCTCGGCTTATTTTAGAGAGCTATTTTTTTGGCTGCTTTGAAAGGCAAACCGCAAAATCATGACAAAATTCAAAACTCGGACAGAGCCCATGGGCGGAGTTCTTGAACATGTCGTCACCGCAAAGTTGCCAACTAAGCAGTCACAATGACGTATTAGGGTGGGCCCATTGAGACGATTTTTTTTTCAAAACGCACGCTCATCAGCATTTGTGACTGATGTGAAAAGTAAGGTCCCTCCTTATCAGGCCGCCAGTGGTCCACACAATAAAGTGCTACCAGGCTGACGAGGTGCTGGAGCAGGGGACCTTCCTGAAGGACAGGGCTCAACGCTATTGTCACTGTATGAGAGTGTATAAATGCTTTAGTATAAAACTAGCAGATCCGACCCGTGTGGCTGGTAGTTCCAATGAAGCCCGTAACTATAAAGTCACTGCCTGTTCAGTCTGTGCCTCTGTAGTCCCCTACTGCTGTAGTATTGATGGCGGGGGGTCCAGGTTTGGAACTGGCTGGACCAAGTCAAAAGTACCAGGAAGAGACAGCTTGACTTGGCTTATGCAGGCAGACAGACACACAGACAGACAGACTACATAAAGTCCTGCTGCTTTATATATTAGATGTGATCCTTTGGATCAAAAAAATATGAATGCCTTTTTTTTAGAAATTTAATTCTAACATGCTTTTTGTGTTTAACTCATATGAGGTACCTTATTACTTCAAACTAGGAAAAAGTGTACTTATACTTCTTTTTGCTCAGAAGGATCACGTTTCATAATAAAATAGCATAAATACGCTTTTCTCTAACTTGAAGTAATCCTGCGCCTTATTACGAAAGCATGCTAAAATTATTGTATTTGTTATATTTTTTGCGAAGAAGAGTCACATTTTATAACAAATAAATGATAAAATTACAAAACCCAAATCTTTAACACCTTCCCCTTCTTCGACTGATGTTGAGAGGCTTTTTAGCACTGCACAGGACATTCTCACCGAGGAAAGAAATCTTCCACAACCTGATGATGCACAGCAGTTGTTCTTTTGTCATGAGAATCTGCCCATGCTGAAGCATTAAAGGTAATACATGAACGTTCGGTTCGGTTCGGCTACATGTTTCATCTTACACTTGAGGTGACTCCGACTGTGTGATGATCCGAATTTTTTGTTCTACCAAGTGACTCAAGACTAAGTAATAACTTACTTGGATGAAAATGGCTTTATTTCGTTTATATGTCCCCCCCCCCATTATTATTATCTTACCACTTGTAAACTAAGAACCACCGTAAATCCTGGATATTGCGTGTTTCTTGCGGCATTCTCAATCCTACTTAAAAAGTCATTTTGCGTAAGGTCAAAAAGACTTCATTTCCTGATTGCGTGGAGAGTTAACTAAAAGATTTCAAAAATTGCAACCTTATCTTGTTGCAGTGTAATAATGGGCATAAAACCTCTGCAACGAAAATGTTGCATTAACATCAATTAAACTAAATTGAAGTCTTTAATAATCTAGTGTTCAAATAGGCGCCATTAGGGTCTGCTCCAAGCAATTTCACAACAGCGAGATTGTTTGTAGCGCCCTATGGGAGAGAGGCTCGGTCAGTGTGAGGTCCATGACAGGCCCATAGCAAGCCCATGGTAGTAGGTAATCTTTCTGCGTCATAATAAGCGGAGTCGCGTGCCTCAATGCAATGTAAACGCTGAATGGACATACGCGAGACAAATTGCCACTTATTTAGAAAGTTGGCAGTCAGTGGAAAGACTCATTCTCTGTCCGTGACACTTTCCAACTTACCTGTGTTAGTCGCACAGGTGACACTTGCGGCGTCGCCTTCATCAAAGGGTCCGATCACGCTTCCCTCTACCTGGCGGCCTCCGACAGTGATCACCGGTGGTTCAGGGGGAACTGAAATCATTCATATGACGATAATTATAGCAATAGTAATATAATAATAATTATAGCAATGTAGTCGAGTACACTTCATCAGGCCACCGTGAGTCCAAGTGAGTGGGGTCCAATTACAACTGACTGGCCTGTTTCTCTGACAACACTTCGTAGGTACAGTAGAACTTCGATTTAGTGAACTCGTCAGCTGCCAGGAAAAGACTTGACTGCATCGAGGATGCTTGGCTGTAGACAGGGTTGGTGCAGAGCTGTGAAAATAGTGTTTTTAAATGAAATCAATCTAAAGAAGTGGATCGGGGTCATAGATTTGACTTAAACAGTTGTAAGAATTCGGCGTTGAAATTTTGGCACCACACCTCGTTCCCACAGATACGTAAGGGTTTCGGGTGCACCTTCCAAATGTTTTGTTGCTTTCAAAAGATCTTATTTTTGAGATCATTCTGTCATATCATGGTCAAAAAATTAACTTCATTGAGTAATCTCGTTTTCTATTAATATGAGGCCTGTGGTAAATGAGGTCACCATACGAGGTCAAAATGTTTGGTAAGGCTATAAAAATTTTATTCTGTCTTGTTTTCCTATGTGGCCCCTATTTCGCAAAATATTATGAAAAGACCTCAGATCCACTTGAGACACTGAACCTGGCACTGCAATTAATAAGGCCGCCAAATATAGTAGAACTTCTAGTAAGGATACCAAAAAATTATTTCATCCTTTCTTTCTAACAGTACCACTAAAATTTTTTTCAGGGTTCCCCCTTTCTTTCAACAACCTTTGACAGTTGTGCTATTTATTAGATGAAGCATCTAGGACCAAGTTCATGGGGTTGGACAATACCTAAAAGTCACAAAAAGTAAGGTCCATTTTTCTTTGTAAAAAGTGTAGGATGCCCAGCAAAACTGATCGTGCATCCTTGCAAATGAAGTGTTGTGCCCAAAATTTCAGCTCAGAATTCATAAGAAAAAGTGTTGGCACGGACACGAAAGGCGTGTGCTGTCAGGTTGCTGGTACACTTGTTGAAAGTGCCCGTTTAGCATATTTTCTTCTGGCTGGTAGCGCTTCAATGCACTTGGCTTGGAGGGCTGCGCTCCCTGGGATGAACGCTCCTAGTTATCCTTCGAGGCCCTGTGCTGTAGTCTTGGATGACTTGCTCAGCGGCCAGCTGCGGCTGCTGGATGGGTGGCTGGTCCTGGTTCATGGTTACAGATGTCGGATGGGACGTTATCGTTGGTGGTGGCGGAGGTGCCGGAGTCACATCCGACCGACTGCGCCAATTTTGTGATGGAATATCAGCCATGGGGGGGTTGGAGGCAGGGCTGACAGTACTTATGTCTTTTTTCGTAAAGCAACGTGAATACAGGTGTATGGTAGCGTGAACAGCATTCGGATGCTGGTATAGCGTACGGGGGATGTACGCAGGGGTGCGGGGAGGCTAATGATGATTGTGCTCGTCTTCCTGAGCCTTTGTTCTTATCCAGTGCGAGTGGAAACGAAATATGGGTCATTGTTAGTCATTATGACTCATTAGCATGGCCTCAATAGGTCGTTGTCGTGACCTACTGGAAGGGGCACAAGTCTTGACGTGACACTTGGCAACTGTGGACAATTACGCGCTATTGTTTTACTGAGTTATGCTATCGTCATTCTAATGAACGTTTGCATGCACAGGTCGTAACTCTGGTGGTGATGCCCGAATCTGTCTCATCGCTGCCTTTATACCAGTAATAGGAACACGATGTCGTTTAATTGTCCAGTCTTAATTTCACTGGCACTGCAGAAAATTGCCGAATTTTCTCCAATAATGGTCCGATTACCGACTATGACCGAGGTCAGGACGCAATTTACACGCTGAGGCTTCTCAGTGGAGTTAAATTGGGGTTCAGCGAGCACAATGAAGTTCGTTTCTTCAATAATGCTTCGACTGTCTCGACATTTATCATGTTTTCGTAAGAGACATTCGTTAAGAGACAACTTGACAGAAAGAGCAATGAAAAGTTCGGGATTTGAATTAAGGTTTGACTTCAATTTCCTGACGGTTGAGCTGAAATCGTCAGGGTTTAAAATGACTCCACCCATGACAGGAGCAAAGACAATCTGCAGCTGATTCCCTGTCCAGAGAGATCATTGAGTGTACCAATCGGTCAAGCTGCGTGCTGATCACTAGAGCCGACAGCGCGACCACTAGGGACAACGAGTCATTGTTATAGTCATGAAGTGGAATATGTGTTTCAACGTGAAGTGATTCGAGTCCATCACTTGATCGATCAATCTGGACTTGAAGTGATTTATGTTTTGATCCAATCACCACCTTAGAGGATTTCATTTGGATGAGGTTACCCAACCCTTGATGCACAGGGTGTCCTGCAAATTTTGAACCCCCCCTCCTCCTATACTGCACGGGTTTCAGCCATGCTTTCGCTCACAGTATCTACGCACACAGTGCAAGGCTTTCTATGTTTCATTGGCCGAGTCTCACGTGGTCTCCAGATTTGTGCATGGGCATGATAGCTGTAATCTCAAATATTGTGAAACGACAAAGGCCTTAACAAAACTTGAATTTTGGCTGTCAGAAAGTGACACTCAATTTCTGGTGTCTTTTGACACAGACTTTCACAATCTGTCTTAAGCTTAGCTCTTTGTCGAGCAGAAATCAAGCGCCCGATTCGCTATTTGGGACACGAAGTGAAGAGAAGTGGGGATGCAAGATGTAGCTATGAAACTCAAGTGTTATAAAGTTGTCATTCATCAAAGGTTACTTTTTACTTCATAAAAGTTTTGATTCGTCACTCAGGTTTTCGACTTTGCCCCGTGTCCCCATGTCCGGATATGCTTACAACTTCAAGAGCAACGACAAGAGTAAGGGTATCTGAACACTTGATCAATCTATACAAAAAGTACCTATGCATGAAAGGTGCTATCGATGTCTGTCTTGACGTTGAAAGCATTTCTGGGTATTGAAGCTAATTTTGGACACGTATTATATCACATTCATCCAAGGTTACTTTTTTTTGGTAAATGTATATAACAAAGACCTTCAAAAAGTAGACCTACTTGGGTATCGTAAATCTTTGGGCAAAACATCACTGTGAGATGAAAGTGAGATTTTGTTTAGCGCCCGGAAGAGAAAGTATAGAGGTTCACAAAATAAAGTCAAAAATGTGACTGACGAATCAAAACTTTTGTGAAGTAGAAAAGTCAACTGGGATCAATGATTCTTAAAAGTATAAAATTTAAATGTCCCACTGACATCTTGCATCCTCACTTGTATTCATGAGGAGAAACAGTTGCTGGAATCCAATGGACACCAGGGAAGCATCATACAACAGCTCGAATGTAAACGTTCACTTACTCACCTATGATTTTGACGTAGATGATGGCGTTCCTGGTCTGCGCAGTCTTGAAGTCGACGCGGCAGCGATATGCGCCGGCGTCGCTCTGGCGCACGGCGGAGATCACCAGATGCGCCGGAGCCGCCGGCTTGGAGGTGGAGCCGACTCTGAAGGTCGCCCTTTGCCCGAAGCCCAGGGGCTCTTCGGCGCTCCACCTGGAGGCGTTGTTGTTGCTGCTGCCGCCGCGAGCGTCGTATCTGGAAGGAGAGGGAGAAGAAATAGGTTATTAGCTTGAAAGAATGAGAGAAAGCAGCTTTGTTGTTGACAAAAGTGCGCCCTCCTTTTCACATTCTTCTCTGGCGTCGAAAATACTCGAGCGATCCCGAAAAAGTCAACCTAAGTAGGGGAAACTCCATACGTACAAAACTATCGGAAAATTCCTTCCGCGAGAGCCAAACAAACAGTGGATCAAATTAGGCTGTCCGAAGAAAACTGACCGGACAAATGTAGAGTGCAAAACGTGCCACAAAGAGTGGGATCGTGACAAGTGCAACTAGCAGCAGCTGCCACAGGTCTCTGTGCGGCTCATACGATCTTGACGTACGCACAATTGATCCCAAGGGAGAGTTTTGTTCCTTTTCGTTTTCTTTCAAAGGCAAAGTGTTAGTTTTTTTTCACCAGACCAAGAAAAGAAAAAAAAGTGGTCCTTGCACAAGATGTCTGGCAAAGTATCCTGTTTCCTCCATTTTTGCTTTCACACTCGGTTAAGGCACTCTAAGGAGCACTTTGAGACAGTTTTTTTTCTATTGGTCGCTTTCAAACTCCCACATTTTCTCTGGTTGGCATTGCAGGAGTTAATTGAAAAGTGGAAAGCCAGCTTAGGGACCCCAGCCACACACACATAGGGGACCAGCTAATGGAATGATGCACGCTTTATTTGTGTGTGATACAAAGAGAGACTCAGTCTTGGCATTTTTTTCGCCGCATGTCGTGCAGTTATGAGCAGAAGTCTGCGCAAGGGGCTGGGCACAGCACACCAGACACGACACTCGCCAGTCAAGGTGATGTGGCAACCCTGAGCCCAGGATTAGAAAATGCAAGGAAGGGAGGTCATGTAGTACATGGAGTGGACATGGGAGTATGTTGTACAGCTGCTGCTGAGGTCGACACAGAACAAAGCTGCCAGTGTCTTACAACGGGATGCCAATGGAAATACAGATGTTGTCCACCTTATGTCACATTTGGCACTGCACTATGTCACCTTGTGATACATCTGTCTTCTTTACAATGATCTGAACGAATCCAGAGGTCCAGCAGCTGTTAATGGTGCTACCTGGGCTGCCATTTCGGCCGATTCTGCCGGATGCGACCTCGCTAAGTCGGCCCTCCGACCTCACATACTTCACAGGCATTTGTTACATCACCTCCCTTGTGATGCATCCCTGTGTGATACATGTGATACATCCCTCCCTCCCAAGGTGATGTCCAGTCCCATGTAGCCAGGGACGGAGAGGCCGAGAGTCAGCTACTTTGGCCTGCGTCGTCTATTAAAGAGTGTAACAGCAAAAATGTCACTGAGTCTGTCAATCTCTGGCCACACCTGGGTGATGGAGTCTCCTAAACTAAAAGCCAGAGATTCAAATTGTTCGAGTCATTTTCTTCCTTGAACGCTCTGACTCTCGGGCCGAGTTTAAGAGACTCCATCACCCAGGTGTGGCCAGAGATTGACAGACTCAGTGACATTTTTGCTGTTACACCCTTTACTGGATGAATGGAGCCGAGGCACTTTCGACGTGTGCTGGAACATTTGGAGTCGGCACAAAAGTCCAGAACCCTCTCGGCGAAGCACTGGAATAGTTGCTATAATAATAGCAAAGCTGTGTGGCAACCCTGGGTCCAGGATTAAAGGGTTTCAGGGGCAGGGTTGAGGCACAACACACGACACTGACAGTCTTGAAAATCCCCGAATTTTCCATGCCATAAAAGCCTACGCTTAATCACACAGAAGTTTGTGCTTGGCCTCGGTTAAACGCACACCTTTCCGAGTTAATCTGACAAGAAAATCTTTCACTTGTGAGCTGATCAAGCCCTGTTCCAGGAGCTGAGCCAGAAAGTGAAAAACGCAGTCCCAGCTCTGCCCGGGTCCCTCTTAGCCCGGGCATTTTCCAGATGCCACCACCGGCTGTCGCAGGGAGAGGGGGGGGGGGCTGGACTGAGTTTCAACCGAGCAGGTTCTTTCTTTGGTTCGTCCCCCAGCAACGCCAGTTTGGCACCGTCTCGTCCTGGTGTCCGCCCCGTGCGTGATCAAGTTGGACAGCTAAATGCGGCCAGGCCTGCACAGTGGCGCAGGCGCTCTCGTTTATGCGCCGCCGTGCCAAAACGCTTGCCACCGCCCCCCATTCCATCAAGTTGGAGAGCAACTGCAGCCTGATCTGCGCAGCTATGCAGATCTCCCACGTGCAGATACCCATATCGTATATATAGATATAGACGTAGTCCAAGAGTGAGTGAGAGAGATAGAGAGAGAGGAACAGGACAAGGCAATAAAACGTGCTGCCACTGCGCATATTTTCTCATTTGAATATTTCTCCTTGTTCTGTTGCAGTGTGAGCCTCAAAGTTGTGTCTGCAAAGCATGGCCCTGGCCAATTTTGCGGCCTCACGGTAGGCCTTGAGAGTCGGGGCTTAACGGAGACCTTTTTCCCCTACGCATTTATCAAAGAAAATCGTGTGTGCACGCACGGAAGCAGAAAAAACGGGAAATAAGGGGTAAGAAACGACGTTCCGCAGTCTCTCTGGTGAAGAACTGTTTCACCAGAGGTCACTCGCGTCAAATAGGCCTTGAAAGGAGAACAAAAAGGGGGTGAAGCCCAACTTTTGTGCGTCAACTTTTTCAACTCTTTAATGTTGCCTCCTTCCTTGACTCAATCTTTGAAGCAGAGAGGGAACACATTTGCATAATGGCCTGTTAAGGCCATTGTCTGTCTATTTCCACAAGGCTGATCTCTGAGTTTCATAACTTGAGGTGAGGGGGAGAAAAGTACCAAGCAAAGAGTAATCAGGCCTATAGTCGGTCATTTTATCGTCGCAGCAATCTGAAATTCCAGACCCCCCTCCCCATTGTATATGGGAAAGACCCGACAGTAGCGTGTTTCGGACGCGTAAAAGTGTGGCAACATTTACACAGATTCGTAGAAAAAAATTAACTTTTGTTCGGCCTTGAAACCCAGCCTGCTTTCTTGGTGCCTTCAACTTTTGTTGCTGTTAGCTCTAAATTATGTCCACTACGTTCGTAACTTACCAAAAACATCGTCGTCATCTCTTATTCATTAAAGTTGCAGCTCTTTTTGGCGTTTCTTGGAAGCTCTGCCAAATTCTGCAGCAACAAAACACCTTCACTTCTCTGAAAACCGTATACATACGAATTGGACGATCTGACTTTTGGCAATGTTGGAAAATACGCCTGCAACACTCGTATCTTTGCGGGGCTTCATGTAAAGTGGAAGCCCAGTCAAAGACTTTTTGACTGCACCTCCCAAATCACAGACAGCCTTGCACAGCCCAAGGAAAAGGGCTTCTCGTGTTAGTCTGAGAAGCAGCAAACTGTAATCCTATTTACTGAATAGGGGAGCAAGAGGAAATCTTTTTAATCGACTGTCAAAGTATGAACTTGTTTGGGTCAAATTGATCAAAAAAAAACCCCTTGACATTTTTATGCTTTTTTTACGTGAAGCACATGTGTCCCTGTACACATGTTGGATGTGGCTGAACCATAAGAAAATGCTGATAGCTGAAAATGTCTCCACACCTCTTTTGGCAGGAATTTCCAACACAACTCGAATGACGTTGAAGCAGTGATCGGACCCTGGAGTTATCCAGCACTGCAGTTTTGACTGGCTCCTAAATTATCTTGGAGTGAAGCTCAGTGGTGACGAGAGGCTGGCTCGAGAGCAACATGCATGAAGAAACATTACTTTCGTGCGCACTTACTTTCCTGTCTTTGCTCTAAGGTACATTTCCGGAAAGTCTGTGAACGTGAAAATCACTTAGAAACATTATAACAAGAGAAACTTTCTCTCCTACTGACAGCCGCCGAGCAGTCTTACTTTCACATTCCCAGAAGAATAAACTCATGATGGCGCCATAAAAGGCCCTGTTTTCGGGCCCAGCAAAGGTGTTTTTTTAGGCCCAGCTGCTGCTGTGGTGGTTCCCTAGGCCTTTGTCTTGTTTCGGTCCTAATTTTCAGCGAAGTCGCGGGTCAGAGCTGGAAAGAACGACACATGAAGAATGGCTGGAGCAAGATTCATAGTTTGTTTCGTGCTTTATCCCACCCAAAAAAGTCCCCCAAAACTCGCAGAATATGGGGCATTTTTGCCCATTTTTCGTCCGTGCCTGACTGAATACCAATCTCCCTTTTCCACCAAATCGCTTCCCAACTTTGTGGCTCTTTTTTTATGTTGGCAACGTGTGAGCCAAAAAAACCCGGAGCGCCTGCAATATTTTCTGTCTAGCACAAGGTCGTCCAGCGTTAAAAGGTCTAGCCAATCTATATATGTATCTATTGCGATCCAATCAATGTTCCCCCTCTCTCTCCCTCTCCCTGGGGGCTCCCAATAAAGCCAAAACTCATAGTAGAAAGCCCTCTCTCCCTTAAGGCGCCTTTGCCCTGTGCTCAAATTCTGCCAGTGCGAGCACGCCTTCAACGGAAGCAGAAGGGGCAGCAGGAAAGCCTCATCCCCTCGTCCAAGTGCAACAATGTTGCTTCCAGCTCGTAGTTGTGGAATTTCTCGCCTCAACGCTCCTCCGGCCAATCAGTGTAGCTCTTTGAGCGCCCCGCGCGTGGCTGCCATTTTTTTTGGCTCATATTTCCACGCTGTTACTTCGTTTTTTCTCTGCCCATTTTGTCCTCCCCTCTTTACACACTTCCGTCTGTGCCCCTTTCTTCCGAAAGAAGCCATCGATGACGGACGAACTCGGCCAGACAAGTGGTGAAGAACACACACATTCACTTGTACATTATGATTATTGGTCATTCAAAACCCCGTTCACAGCATTTGCGCGCAGCCGCGCTCGTTGACAACGTCAATGTCGAATGAAGAGCTCATTTACTGCTTAGAAGCGCCGTTGTATTAAGAATCCACTGTATGTTATTTTAGGCCTATGGCATTTTATGCGAATTTTTAATGCAGTCATAGGCAGAAATAAGTGACATTGACTGAAAGCTGCAACTTTGGTCAAGCACATTTTACGTGAGAGGATACTTCTTCAGCTCTCCACCGACGACTGTTGCCGGACTGCTTCATTCAGCGATTCTGTGCGCAACAGTTAGATTTTCTCCCCTAGGATTTTGGACACTGCAACGCACACTTGAGCTGATATAATTGCACTCCTCAAAGTTGACAATTAAGTGTTGGTAAAACTGTTGTACAGGACGACTTGTCAAATTGCGTCCGCTGAATATTGCACATTCTGCAGAACATTCTGGACGAGCTCATTCTACTCGCCAATCTGAGTCTGGTCGAGAGAACGAACGATTTTTTTTTCAGGGAGGCAAAATCTCCTCCTCCATCGATCGTTTGAGGTTGAAAACGAAACCTCTTATGTAGCAGCAGCAGTAGTAGCTCTCTTTGGAGCTCCATCTCTAATTTGGTGATGCATTCGATTTCTCTCCAACAGCGATTGAAACAAGAGTCGATGACACATCCAGGCACACAAGCCTCACCCACAAGGCTCTCTTGTCGCACTGTGTCAGGTCCACGCCTCTTGAGAGTTCCACCCAGCTGGTCTCATTGACCTGACCTACCCACCCACCCCCTCCTGCCCCCTCCTACAGCTTGCTTAGGCCCCCCCTATTTAAGGCCTCTCGGAATTAAGGCCTCTCGGAATTAAGGCCTCTCGGAAGGACGACATTAGGCAGAGGCCGCGGGGGCGCTCCCGTCCTCCGTGGAAGAGTCCCCTCGGTTCAGGCAGCAGCTTGGAGAGTTGCCAGTTCATGCACCAAACGGTGGATTCTGTGCTCCGGTATGGCAACCCTTCGGCGTGTTGTCATGGTGACCTTTTTTTTTACTGTTCACGCCTTTTTTATGGGCTTATGGCTGTATGAAGGCAACGAAATAAGAAACAGAAATAAAGGAGAGCAGACACGTTGCTCGCCAAAATGTGGGATTAAAAGCACGTGAAATTCGCTCGTTTCGGTTTACTTGGCTGCAGGCGAAATATGAAGCCTGCAAAATGTTCCGCGTTTCCACGATTTATTTACTTTTTGCAACAGCTACGCATGACTCATCAACTCAGTCCCGTCATGATGATACAGTTGTATGATACAGTTGATGTACTACAGTTATAACTCCTTTGGTTTGGTTATGTGAACATGAAACGTCACGTCTGAAGACACCGACAACATGTTTTTTGTCATTTATCTTCTGTCACTTCGTCTACAGAGAGAAGTCTTTGAAGGGATCCTCGTCGATCACCTTCTTTTCATGAGTTCTGACGCACCCTGTGCAGCTGGGGCACAACCATTACAATGAAAAATAATTCCGATGTAGCTACAGTTTGGCTCCGAAGTGTTCGAGCAAATGTTTTAGTCACAGCATACACACTGTGCAGTACGCATAATGAGAAGCATACAAATGTACACGCAAATATACACATGTACACGTGTGCAGGCACATGCGTACAACAACAAACAACATAAAGGGTCCATTATAATTTGGAGATTGGCACAGTCATGCGCACTAATGTGCATGAACAGTGCGTATCAGAAGTGGTGTCCGCTTTGCATTGACTAGTTAGTTTTGTGTTAAACCTACTGTCGGTAGACATCACATAATGGTCAAAACTTCAGCTAAAATAGCATGTTCTTGTACTCCGAGATTTCCACTGCTGACACGTTCGACAACACTGGCTGCTCGTTCTTCCAAGGTTAGATATGTGGCACATACGATAGCATCGTTGAGTAACAATTTTGCTATAGTGGATGCTTGAAAACCTATTCCTAGACGAGATCCTTGACCAAGACCACGGTTGCTCGGAACTGTCTGGCAGCCTGGAAGATACTTTGCAGGGTCGTGGATGTCTGCGAATATTTTAGAGGGTCTCATCCATTGTTTTTGATGTCGATGGCTGAGTTGCCGGAATCCTTTCAATTATTCAATTGCACTTAATGAAAATGTATGATTCTGTCAAGCACGCAATAGACACTGTCCATTGCGTGCTTGATGCTTGCTTGCGTGTAAGGCTTGTCCTGTAATCATTTCAAAGCACTGACGATTAAAGCTAATTTGGGGGTCAGAATGATTGTTGACCGTGATTAAAACGATCAATGTACCAATTGCAAAATTGACCTCCTCAGCTATGTTGTAATCACACCAACTGTTTCACTTCATAGACCATGCATAAATTTTTCTTTGCTTTATTGCTGCATCAGATGCTTGTCTTGTGAAGATATGATTGGAGAAAAGCTAATGTGCCTACTGTGTCATTCCCCAGGGAACTCATGACCTTAGTCACAAAGAGGCCAGCAGTACAAAATGTCTGCTCAGTCTCCACTGAGCTGGGTGGTAGAGTTTCCAGGCTTTCATACAATTTCTCCAAGATGCTGGGCCTCTCCCCTGTAGCCTCGTATACGTCCATCTTCTTTCTGATGGTCTTCAAGATCTGCGTGGCACTATAGTCCTCCCCACCAAACCTTTTCTGCTTCCCCTTCCCATTCAAGATCTCGTCCGGCTCATCTTTCATACTCTTCTTCTCGGGGACCTCTTCCTCATCCTTAAAAAGTCAATCAGGCATGCACAATATTGCATAGTGGGACTCACCTGGCTGCTATTGTTGTTGCTATCCACCTCTTCCAGGGCTTGTGCTGGTGACAGCCTGATGAAGAGCTTCCTGGCCTCTTTGGTAATCTCCATCTTGGATGGATACAGTAGCACTAGCTCAGGATCCTGCACCTTATGAGTATTCTTCTGGATCTTCGAGGAAGAGCATGAGCCCAGCCATTATTCTAAGCCTCCACTCTTCAATGCTCTCCTTAGTGGTGTCATAGAGCTGCATGGAAATGGATGAAGCCTGAGCCTTCAGGCTCATCAGAACATACTCAAACACCTGGTCTGCCTTCTTCAAATTGCAGTCTCTCCTGGCTAAAGCATTTGAGCCACAATCAAGGACCTCCAGTGCCTCTGAAAGATCAGAGAGCTTCTCAGTCTCCTCTTCTGACAGCAGCAGCCCTTCCAGATCCAACTCAACCAGGGCTTTGGACACCAACCTTCCTCATATGAAGAAACCTGCAGACCATGTTAAACATGCTGTTCCAGCGAGTCTTGCAATCAATGCTCAGGGCCAACTTCTTTCCCAGGTCTGCTTGGCATATCCTTTGAAGTGCATCATCTTTGACATGGCTCTTCCTAAACATTCTCACAATCACCCTGATGTTTTTGAAAATGGGGAGGTACTCATCGGAGAGGTCTTCATCCTCCTGCAGGGTTAGGGAGGGGCAGGCAAGGATCCTGTTACCCTGATCCTCATGACCCTCTTCATTCTCTTTTGGGTCTCTTTCTGGGTCACATCCTCCTTCTCTTCATCCAACTCATCTATCTGAACCTTCTTCCGATACAAGACCAATGTCACTGCCAGGTGGAGTCTGTGATTGTGGCATGCCTGATGAGTGACTGCCAGTTTCCTTCCCACCTTCTTCATCAAGGCAGCACCATCTGTGGTGATGCCAAGAATGTCTTTCTCAATGGCGAAGCCAAACTTCTGGAGATGTCCTTCAACCAAATTTGCACCCCTTCTGCAGCAGGCATGGACCCATGAATCCAAATTAGGCTGAGCCCATTTACTCTTGAACAGCCATGAATGTTGATGCCCATGTACCTTTGGTTCTTCATGCTGGTCCACTAATCAAGACTTAGTGAGAAGCATTCTCCTGCTCTTCTCCTTTTCAGCAGGTCTGAAGTGAGCCCCTCCTTGGCCTGTTTCCCATATTCCATGACCTTGAGTTTGATTCCTCTGGTGGTGGTGGGCTTCTGAAGGTCCCTGGTGATGAATCCTTTTCTGATCGCCTTGCTGCTGGCCAGAACATGGAAGGAAAGTCCATCCACAGCAGCCATGCAAGAAAGAATTTGACCAACATCCTCTTTTGACTTGAAATGCGAGGCAATAGATGGTTGGGAAGAATCCAACTCAACAGAAGCAACTGCCCTGTACACCTGTGAACTTAAGGCTATGCTTCCTCTCCAGGTGGCAGGTGAAAGTAGAGGTGGATCCATGATTCTTGAAAATCCTGTCGCAGTGTCTGCACTTCACTACCTTTTTGTACAGTTTTTTCTCAAGCTAGTGGCTCCATATCTCAGACCCTTTGTCCTTGCCCTTGACCCACACATCTTTGGAGGTCACTGTGATCCTCGCTATTGTCTGTCAGGGCAAAACTTTTTCTTGGCCATAATTGTTTCTATCTGTCTGATCAAGATTCATCTAATGAACTTCAATTAGACTTCCTCTGTCAGTAGATTTGTCCGGTCTGAGATTTTTCTGCTTGGAAAATTTGATTCCAGTAGAACAGATGAAGCGGTGGGGGGAGGGAGAGGGCAGAACCAGTAAAATACAGTAGGAAGTTCTAGTTGTTGTAATGGCAATTAAATGCCATTATTAAAGTTAATCATTCAGAAATTTTAATCGATCATAAATTGACCATGATTAATCACTTCAAGTCATAATGGACACCACTTCTGATCCGCAGTTTATAGTTCGTTGGTAATCCACTTGATAAATTTGCTATTTGACATAGTTTGAAGACTTCGTAGTCAAATAAAGATAAAGAAAAAATTGTCTGAGACTTGCTCCTCGGCCTTTAAAGGCCTATAGATTTGCCACCTTCAGCATTGAGAAATGTAGGCGCTTTGGGAAGTTTTTCTCAACTGCTCCGTGACAACTCTGTCAAGTTCTCTTCAGCGCTTCCCGTGACACAAGCTGACCCGAGGGCAGTGCATCAGCTGCCTCAATCCGTGTGATACACAGAGAGAAGCTTTCTCTCTGGTGATAAATTTGTTCAGTGTTCACATTCTGCAGTGGTTCGTCACTTAACAAGCTGTTCTCCAGCTCGCGTTTCCTCCCGAGTTAGCCTGAGCTTGCCCCAAAACTTCCACCTGCGACTCCTCCAGCAATGTCTCTACCTTGCGCCACCTCTTAACCTACACTGTGCTCTGAGCCCCTCCAGTGACATCAACTAGCTTGTGCCACCCCCTGACATAAGTCCATTTTTAAGGGAAAATGCTTCTAAAAAAGAATGTCTTGTTCAGTATAAGACATGTTTTTGTGATTTAAGTCAATTTTGGCACTTTCATTTGAAAAGTTTTGTTACAGCAGTTGACAACATGAAACTGTGATGTTTGTGGGGCCAGGGTAATCACTTCTTTTCAAAGCATTTGACTACATCTTCATAATTTGACCTTAAGTAACAAACCCCACATGCACGTAGGCAAGACCCAACATGAACCCCCTGTCGACCTAGTCTGGCATGCAGTATATGTACAACATGCTTCATATATGGCCATGACACTTGAAGAGATGCTTTACTTCTGTCACAATGTTCAACTGGAGCTAAAATTTTATGGGAAGTCAGGTCGAAGCAGTGAAGAAACGACTCATGAAAATTTCAACACCACCACTGGAGAACGGCTATATAAAAAGCAGCAACTTGGCGTAAGTTGACGAGCATAAGGATCTTGTGGTAGTTGTGCATGGTTTTTTTCTCAACTTCTTAGCTCATAACTTGAATAAGTGAACACCACATGGCTTTGTTTTTTATACAAGAGGTGTTCTGGCATGGAGCAGACTACTCTTTGAAATAACTTATACACCTGCGAGCTGTGATCTTTTTTGTTTTAATCTTTAACCCTGTCCAAATAACTTCTATGTACTTCGCGTCAGCTGATTCTCAACACAAGGTAAACCACAAGCACTTAAGGAGAGGTGTCCAGCGAGACCCCTCCGCTTTTATGTACTAAGAGAGGTTGAATGCACAGGATACATGAAATCTTGATCAAGGAGAACAGTTGTTGGCAACTGAGTTAAGCAGGATCAAGAAGTCACTGTCACTGATTGGTGTAAGGCATTCAGTTTGTGCATAGAAGAGTAGGTTTCATCCCCTATGAAGACTTGTAGATATCCTAAAAGTGTAGTTTTAAAAGTCCAGTGTCTTGCCTAAGATCTCTCTTCAGGTGCCTGTGACTTGCCTTGTGTGGAAAATCAGCTGACATGAAGTAAACAGAAGTTGTTTGGAGAGGCATAAAGATTATTTGCGAACGTGTTTGCTGCTAATCTTGATTTCTTCAGATGGTCAAGTCACATGATGTGTAAGATCTGATGGCCATAAAAGTTGCAGGAAAAATTACTATGCACTAAGACATTAGCCAGAAACATCTTAAGACCTGTCTTAAGATTCACAAGTTCTGTCTGGGAGATGTTGACTGTGAAGTTGGTCAGGAGATTCTCCGATACTGCAGTCATGCCTTTGTGGCCAGAGGGAGTTATGACGAAGGACTTGGAGCTCTTGATAACAACTTTGGATGATCTGGTCTTAATAAAAGTTATATAAAAAGCTGCATCATCTAAAACATCAATTCATGTTGGCGGCGATGTTGACCTTGAAGCACCATGCGTTGGCGCAACAAAAATCTTATACTTTCTATGTTGTCTGTCTGTGTGTTTGTTCCCTTTCGTAGTCTGAACCACCCGACGGATCCGAATTAAATTTGGCTCAGAGGACCCTCTGCATCCGGGAAATATCATGGAGGGGGGCTGGGGGGTCGGAGGAGGATTTCGAGGCCATGTGAGACTGAAATCAAGGTGAAAAGTTTATTTTCTACAGACCGGTGGGCAGCGCGGCAGCAGTGGCTGAAGAGGTTTAGGTTGGGGTGAAAAGAGAGGAGAGGTAGGTGAATGAGGCCTTCATGGATCGTCCAGTTTCCAAAGTAAATAGAAAGCTGTCTGTTGACGTGGACAAAGGAAGGAAGATCATGGCAGAGAGCCTGGCGTGCGTGGACCACACAGAGTGCATGGATGGAGCGGTGCAGGCAGCGTCTGCAGACGGAGTGCAATGACAGTGTGACCTTGATTTCAGCCAACAACGGCCTCACAATCCAACTCCAAGCCCGGGGTTGGGGCTTGTCTCATGAAAATCCGAGCAATGCTGGGTACCGCTTCTAGTGCCAAATGTGACGCACACCGTAAATTACCTTTACGAGCTTATATCAATGGTTCATATGTTATGTATAGCGCTTAAGCTCTACCCACTTCGTTGGGTGGGAAGAATGGCAAAAATAGAAAGCGCTATGTGTGTGTCAGTCCGTCTGTCTGCGTCACCTACACACACATGTACATACTGCCTATGGGCTTTATATAATAGACTAGCGCTTGCGTGCTCCCCACTTCGTTGGGTAGAAATAAAATTTAAAACGCTAGCTAGGTGCGGGTGTCTGACTACCTTTACACGTGTGGACACGCGCTCGCGCATGCGCAGTGTGAGTTAAATTCGTTCTTACTGTACAGTTTTGTTGGATGCATGTTCTACTGTAAGTTCGATGGATCGTACTATGGTGATAAGGTGATCTGGACTGGACTGTGCTCACGTACTTTGAAAAGGGTCTGAGTACTTGGAAGCTTCATGTCTCATCACCTCGCGACCTACTGTCACTCGTTCAACGGCATCCGAGCCATCAAGGTCTTCTACACGTGCCAGCACAACTATCTGGGGTCCGGCGGAGGACGCGGATCGTTCTTGACGGACGGGCTTCAAGGGAAGCCTTTCGGGCCACTACCAGCGTTGCGTGG
>JAAUXU010068243.1_pt1 | contig 20646 bp, 16 predicted proteins | sample 7278151 | NCBI WGS metagenome assembly JAAUXU01 (sample SAMN14350113, study PRJNA611818) | marine sediment metagenome | isolation source: surface marine sediment (1.8m) | place: French Polynesia: Moorea | collected 2018-08 | reverse complement strand
TCGTGGCAGCTTCCAGGTCAGAATGGTCACCTCAGATCGGTTGTGGAGAGTCTGAGACGCGAGATTGGTGACAATGTTGTGACTGCCCATTTTGATGCTACAGTGCTCAAACTTAGTCGCCTGGAGAGGGAGAGACACCAGAGAGGCTGGAACTTGAGCTTTTAGAGTGGGTAACAGTTGATGAAATTGGTTGGTATTTTACTTGGAGCCCCATGAATCATGACCCCCTGACCCCCAGGAGACTCCCCTGGGGGTCCTCCGGGCCGCGTAAGGACACCAAACACCTCCGTATATATACATAGCTAGGCTGTGGTTGGAGGCACTGGTCAAGAGCAAAGTGGGGCAACCAGGCACAACAATGCTGAACTGCCGAAGCAGCTGAAGCACACAAATGATGTCAGCAAAGTCATGACTTTGTTGTTTTTACATTTTGGGCAGCCCAAAAGACAGGATTGAGCTAAAAAGGTGAGAATCACGAAAAAAGCAGGTAATGTCCCCAGGGGTCCAAATATGCTATTACTTAAGTTTTAGGTTAGAATTTATTTCGAACTCTAATAATCGGGTATACATACCTCGGACTCCGGATATATCCTGGAGGGTGTTACAGTGAAGTCTTCGATGGGATTCTGGACAGCAACAAAAAATGTAATTGGCGGACTATTTTATGCTCGAGATGAAATTGGGACAAATTGTAGTATTTGAAACCCTTCTAGGTGACGTAAGAACCTGGTAATAACCCCCCCCCCCGTCCCACTATTTCTGCTACAGGTTCCTGCAACTAATTTTGTACACACGGCATGACATAAGAGTAAATTGTTCTACGAAGTGCTTAGATGTTTGCCACTAAATCGGGTCAGGAAAAGACCCAATCCAGGGTTACCCCTTCCCTCTGCTTAGGCATCAATCCTTAGCAGAGACCCCAGTAACAAACAAACCAACAAGAGTAAAGTGCGGTTTTACCGGGTGGACCCAAAACAGCTGCCATCCGACAGACCTTGGGGCCTAGGGAGGCCGGACTGAGGCCAATGAAAAAGGAGATCCCAAGCCTTCCTGGAAAATGGAGAAATTAGCCTGGAGTCGAATTTTTACGACCATTCTTAGGGGCCATATGGACTTCAGGACAGGGCTTATGCAAAGTCCCACAAGAACATCAATGTCCGGAAGATCGCCCTTAAGAAGGCCGTGGCCGATGTCCCTGCTCCATCTAGCTTAAAATAAAGAAAAGTCACAGCCTAAAGCCTGCGGTCCCAAACTAAACGGCCACCCTGTTATTGGCTGCAGTTACATGTGCCATATTTCATTGATACTCAGGTGTGAGTGTACTTTCACGTAAAATCACAAAACCTCCCAGGTAAACCACATAAGGTGAAAATTTCGGGGAGCTGTCTACTTTTCATCCCTTCAGTTTTAATTGGGGGCCTTTGGCTTCAGAATAATAAATGGCTTCAGAGTAAAAATGACCTCCCTATGTGCATCACGCATCATCAGTGAAGAAAATCATTGTGACCGCAGCCTTAAAGGGGAACATTATGTGGGAATCTCCAGTTCAAGTTGCCCTCAAAAAGTGCTGAAGTGTAAAAAAAAAATCAAGAGATTCCAAACAGTTGATTTGTCTGCTGTCTGAGTCCGTCGAGTTCCGTTTTAAGTATTATTTAGGCAGTCGAATACGGCAGTCATGAAAAAAAGGCCAACAGCACGAAAAAAATATAGATGCCTAGATTTACACAAGCAATCGATAACACATGTTTGTACGTAGTAGAATCTCTGTATTTCTTTATACACAAAAGACATGGATAAATAATAAAAACGTGTCTTACAACTGACTACACATACTTTTGTTCAAGTCCACCACTCTCCTGTTCATTTCTTGGGGGATGCAAAGTCCACAAATGCAATGTGTAGAGGCAAAAATGTTTAAATTCTTATCATTGAGAACGATAAATAAGTCGGCTCATGCAGAAGTCTAACCAAATTCACGCACACAAAGAGCGATTGTTTTGCTACCACTGGTGGGCTACGAGACAGGCAGTAATGTGAAAGACAAATGGTATCCAGTCTTACTGAAAAACCTGTGTGTGTGTGTGTGTGTGTTTGTGTGTGTGTGTGTGTGTGTGTGTGTGAGTGTGTGTGTGAGTGTGAGTGTGAGTGTGAGTGGGTGTGTGTGTGTGTGGATGTGGATGTGGATGTGTGTGAGTCTGTGTGCGCGCAACATGTGTGTACTAAGAGCAAACTTATAATTCTTATTGGTGAACCGGGAAGTGTAGCCCAAAATCGCACTCTCGCACGAATTTCTGACCATATTTTTTTTCGCCATGGTAAAGCGTCTTCTTTATCCAAGATACCTTCTCAATCTCTGAATACATCATTTGTACTTTGTAAATTTACTTACTTTGCTTAATGCTTTACTTTATATACTACAACTTTACAGAGTGAGAGGGGGAATGAGGGACCTAACTGTGCAGTACATAGCGCACCTATTTCATACATGTGTTCTTGACCTCAGTGAGAGAAAGTAAACTTAAAAAAGTAACCAAGCAAATGTTTCCTTCTTCTCTTCACCAGCAGAATAGAGAAAGCTCTCCACCATGTCGCCAGCTGGTCACAGCGCGAGTTTTCAACTAGAAAAAGAATTGACAAAAAAATCACCCAATGCTGATTCGAATGAACCAAAAACAGTTTGCTCGCCCAAACCTGTTGCATCTTCTCAAAGTCCAGGCAGGGTCTCTGGTGGTGATGGTGGTGACGGCTGTGGCGGAGGCGCTTTCTGGGAGAAATAGCCGCGGCGGCGGCCGCCGCCGCGGCGGTGTTCTTCCGGCGGTCCAAGGCGGCGGCGTTAGGGGCGCCGAACGCCGTTGCAGAAAGGCTCGCCATGGTCCTGGCACCTTCAAGAACGGGCGCTTGCGTCGTCGTCGTCGTCGTCGCCGCAGTCACCTCCTCCAGGAGGAACATTTTGGCCGGCGGCGAGGAACTCCTCTGCGGCTTACGCACGTGGACGCCCGTTGGAGGGGACGTGGAGAATTCAACCGGGTCCTGGCATTCGGACAAGTTACTTCAATCAGTGCTTATTCAACCTTTCTTTAGGATGTGCAACCTAACATGAGCAGGGCATTATGCACATTACCTAATTTAAGTACAGGGTGCACGGCCGTATTGGCGCGAGTGGGTTAGCGACTAGAAAGACATTTGAATTTTCCCGCCAAATTTTAGTCACGCATTTTAGCTCATCGTAAAAATTTCAAGCGAATCTGCCATTCAGAAACCGAAATAGAATCAGAAACAAAGCTGTCACACTCACTTCACAACAATACTTTGTTGAGCATCCTGGTGAAGTTTAGCGGGGTAACACTAATTCAGAGCATTAAAAGTCGCATCAAAGAAAGAACAAAAAGGCGAAAAAACCTACTTTGCTATTATAAATGACACCGAACAAGTTATTGCATTTTGGCGCTAAGGCAGTAGCACAATCAACTGCATCAACAGTATACGAATAAAAGGGGAGATATTGCGAGTACACTACCCAATCTGCTCATTCACTTGTTTCAGTACTCACTCACCTGCAAGAGCTGGTCCGGCGAGGCCGCCAACGCCATGGTATCGTCACTGGACGAAGACTGCCTGCCGCCGCCCCCGCTTCCGCCGCCGATGCTCCCGCCGCCGCCGCCCCCGCTACTGCTGCCACCGCTAAGCAATACCCGCGGCATCTGATAACCGCTTGCAGTGGCTTCCACGCCACGCACTAGAACCCCGCTTCCGCCTGGAGATTTCATCGTCGGTGGCGGCGATCCGGAGGACGTCGAGGAAGATGATGACGAAGCCGCCGCTACCGCCACGGAACCTGCGGCAGTCGCAGCCGCAGGGGGCGGGACTTTGTTATTGATCTCCTCCAGCTCCTCCTCTGAGGAATGGCTGCCGTCGTTGTTCGTCTCGAGGAACGAGGACAAGTCGCGGATATTTTGGATCGGATGTCTAGCAACGGATGTCGCTGGGGCGGCCGCTGAGGCGGCTGCAGTAGCGGCCGCGGTGGCGGTGGCGGCCGCGGCCACCGCTGCCACTGATTGATGATCTTCAAAGAAGTAGGGATGAACATTTTCCTTGTCGACATCTTCATGAAGGCCCAAGGCCCTCATAGCCCCTACAGGAGTGCTGGAAGGCCTAGGAGAGCTGTTCTCAGACGTATCCATGCCTAGGGAAAGCAAAACGGCAGATAAATTATTGATTAAGCAGATTGTTAATTGTAAGCTTTTTTTTTCTTTTCCAAACTAGAATTGCCACAGTTTTGGATAAGAATTCGCACCATTTGTGCAAACCCAAAAACGTAGATAAGGGAACCTCACCTTTTTTGTAGCCACCAAGAACCTTTGCTGGGCCAGGGAAAGAAGGCCAATAAAGCTAGATTTATTTGACGTTTTATCAATAAGAGAAATGCCCTTTCTCTCCGTCCTTTTCCCAACAAGGAGACACACAGGAAAGATGGGCCAAATAAGACCCTTTCAACACTAAAACCTCACAGGTTCTTTCAAAGCCCAAAGAACTCCTCACAGTCGTGTCTGGCAGAGTGGAGTTGCTTTTAATGGCGACTCTTGCTCTACATCGTCACATGTCAGTCACAGTCCAGTGTTATGTTATGACTAGACTGAGGAATTTTAGGTGAAGAATTTTAGCGATATACGAGACGAAAGTTGGATATTACGCTTTTGTACCTTTTTTATATTTTACTGCAAATTAACGGTCATATTTCAGAATGCCTAAGACAGACACTGCCTGTTTGGACTTCTGTCTGGCTTTGTTGCTGTTTTCTACCCAACTTTTAGCCCCCGAGGAGAGACTCTAGGTTTTCAACTTATTTTTGCACGTTCTTGGCTCAAATTCCGAGGTCTACTTGTGACAACACACAGGAATTTTATGTCGCTTCTTGCCGAGGAATGTGATGTGACGAGATAATTTTTTTTTTTTAGCCACAACTTATATGACTTTTCGACGAATATCACACTGTCTTTGATAAGGACAGATATCCAATGACAAGTATGGTCACAGGTTTTGCCAATTTGTGGCACTTTTCGAAAATCAACGTCCTGAAACATTATTCATGCTGAAGCTGCCATTCACATTAAGCAATATCTCATCATATGTATTCACCCGGTGCACGGAGCATGACTGGGAAGTATAAAAAGGGTACTACACATCACTTGATTTGGGCAGATAACGACGAATCTTGTAAACACAGTGAACATCTTACAATCTATTTGTTAAAATGTAGTGATTTTTTTTGCTAATATTGCCATCTTATGTGATCACATAATTTTCCCATGACTAGTTATGACCCATAAAATGAGTCACAAGAGCGAAATTCGCTAATATGCAGTTAAGGAAAACTATGGCACGTTATGAGCCATCACTCCGGCAAAATAAAGAAAAATTACGTCTGCTGCTGCTACGAAAAAATCCCGTTAAGTCACTTTAGTCGTAGACTTTTGGAAAATAAGGTTTCCCACTATGAAGCCCATTTAGACGTAACAAATTCTAAATTTGGACGTCTCAAAAGAAAAGGACCCTTTATTTTGGCGACCAAGGAGAGCGGGAAATGGAACATGGGTGGGGAAAATTGGGTCGTATCGTAAACACGCTCTTCTCTGACCTCCATCAGGGTTGGCAGAGAAGAAATATGTGAAAAATGTCGTCCGTCGACTTCTCGCTCAGAGTCGCCTCAGACTTGAGGATTCTCGAGCTGTGCTTTTTTTTGTCAACCCCTAAGTGATGAAATAGAGTTTTGCAGCACCGAGAGGAGGACTAATTAGCAATAAAGAAAGCATAAAATGTAATGAAATTTGGTGAGCAAAGTTGTGCTCCCTCTGTCGTGTGTGTATGTGATAGGTACAGGCTGTCTGGGTTACGTTGCAACTTCTAGTATTTTCATGCTTCAGCCCAAATTTCTTAAAATAAGTTCTTGCTCATGTGGCGCCCAGTTCAAAACTCGAACACGGCAACTCTCTCTGAAATGTTTGCAACAAGAAACCCTGAACTCGGCAATCAAGACAGGCTGAGGGAATTAGTTAAAGGTGTTACGCATGTTGCCATTGCCCATGCTCCAAGGAGTGGACTGTACGCAGAAGGGGGGAGTCACAAACAATATGAAATCCAGAACTTCTGTCAAACGGTATATGACTCTCAGATTTCTTTGACATAAATGTTGGTTCTACTTCATTTTGTTATAATCGAGTATACCTCAGGAAACTGAGTCGAACTGAGACAACCGGTACTACACTGACACAGCAGCTCAATCTCACTCTGTCCTACCTTTGCACTTTTTGCCAATATTGCAATGGACTCGGTATATATAATATCCACAAAAAGACAGAACTCGATCAAACTGATCATCCACTGTACACAGTTGCGCTCAATCTCGGCATCAAATAATCGAGGGAATGTACTCGATTTGTCAGATGGAGAGGGGAAGTAAACCAACAGACCTAAACTTTCACCCAGGAGATATCGGAGTTTAGTTGTTGTTTGGTGAATCCAGAGGACCCCCCAAAAAGTGCACTGATCAATATTGGGAATGGATGCTGGTTTGATGTCCTGAAAGAAAAGTTTGTAAAAGAGAATTCCCAAGCGCAAAACCGCTCCTTACGACGGGGATTTCTGCGATAACCAATGTGATTGTAAGGGGAAGGTAAAGGCCCCCTCTATGGGTCTCATCGAGGTATCCTTTCAATCCGTGCTATCCTCACAAACAAGCAAGCAAACACACTCACTCAGGAACACCAGAATGATCCCGTGTAGCTCTGTTCGGCGAGTAAGGTGAAAGCCACAGTACTTTTCTACCAATCACAGGTACTCAGACATCATCGGACCGGCGGTTCAAAAATCGGGGGGGGGGCAAAAATTCTCCGGAGTGCAGATTGGATCGGTGGTTCGATGAGACCACAATTCGAGGACAAGTACTTTGAGCAGAGCCGCTCCTCAAGCCGAACAAAGCCTTTTGTTAAGCTGATTTGAAAAGCGGGCACAATGCGAGGGTCATTCAGGCATAAAGTGTACCACTCTTTGTATTCAATAATGTGACAACCTCTACCTGTGAATTTTTTTGGAATAATCTTCTAAACAACTTTTGTTTTCTTCAGGCCTGCTAGTCTTCAACACAAGGAAAACCACAAGCACTTAAAGAGAGGTGTCTCATGAGACTTCCCCACTTTTATGGATGACAGGTTGAGTGCATACAGGGCTGACAGCGGAAATTGATCACTTCAAAAAAAGTATCACTGCGCCAAGGTAAAAAAAATGAATGAGATTTGTCAACAAAAAAGCTAGCTCACTTCCTCCTCCACAACTTTCATTTACTCTGCCACCTCTTAAAGTGCCTCGTTGCCATAGATGAATGCGCCAAAAGAGAGCTTTTCCTACACCTCAAGCACTGTGGGGAGACACCAGCCAACAGTTACTCCACTAGTCAGCGCATCAAGCAACGCCAAAGTTCCGCCAGAAAAGTATATGAATGTGCTAACAAGGTAAGAACTTTGAAGCTTACTAATAGAATGCGCCAGAGCAAAAATGTGCCAAGACAAACCATTTTTTAGCTTGGTGCAGAGGTTAAACACTTCAAGAACATCAATGCGCCAAGTTGTGAAGGGTGCCCTTGGTGCATACAGTTGCACCAGACCACCGCGCCATGCCATAAGTGCTGGTGCAAAGGTGAACTGCCTACAATACACCAAGGAAATATTAAATTGGCTCAAATATGGTGACGCTGGGACAACCATTCTCCCCTCTGATGAAAAATATTACACCCTGGTGCAATTTACTAACCAGCAAAGTGACCAAATAATATGGTGCAAAGGTGAAATGCACCAGATAGCCTGTGCCATGTGTCGCAGCATCAGCATGAAGCTGGTGTAATGTTTCATGGTGTCATTGAAAGTTGTGGCAAGGTGGCAACTCCAATTTTTGTGGAATTGGCCATAAAAATCAGTGCGTTGGCATAGCAAAAACGTCTGAAACAGAAATGGCAGTGCTGGATTGATTCCAACAATGTGCCAGGCAGCTGAACATTCCAGCAGGATGGCACGGCAGCACACACCAGTGCCAGTACTCAGAACTTTGGGCACCAGGACGGGTGGAACTTTCGGTCAAAAGATTTGAGGCCAACTCCAAGTCCCAATCTATCCCCCCTCGACTACCGTATCCAGGATATCCAGCATGGCATGCTGGGAGGCTGAACTGAACATGGCTTCTTTGCGCTGGGTCATACGTGCCACATGGTGCAGTCTCGATGCCACTTATATAAAGGAGGTGTGTGGTACATTCAGATGCCTGCTTGAGGCCATTATAGAAGCAGAGAGGGAGGATCGAGCTGTAACTTAAGGTATGCCTTGTATATATTTCCTTCATTTCTTTATTTCTTGGTGCTGTGCCGCACAGTAGCGCATATGCCACAGCTCTTTTTAAGCTTGTAAGCAACGTTATCAAGCAGGATTAATAAATATATATTGATGATTTGGGCCACAGGAGGGTAGGCTTTTTTCTCTATGAAGACCTCAGAACGTCATTTGACAACGTTTGAACGTTTTTTGGACATTGGAGGGCTCTCACAAGAAGCCTCTTTTAAATTGCTTGAGATTTTCCTCGCATCAAAAATCTGCTGATGTAAAGTAAATTGAAGTTATTTGGAAAGGTTTTCAGGTGATGGACAAAAAAGTCACAGCCAGAGGTTGCTTTATTAATGACTACAAACAGAAGTTCACTTTATGCCTGAATGACCCTCGTAAGTTACCAAGCCACAGTTGAACCGCAAGTTTCACTGGTCTAAACCACGGATTGAACTGCTGATTCGAAGCTTCGCTGGACCGGGAATTGAACTGCCGGGCCGAAAATCTTGAGCTGCGACAATGCCTGCCATCACAGCAAAAATACCGTTGAGCCTAATATTTTTGACATCCTGTTGAAATCTTGCATTCATACACAACTCCAAAATTATGACCTGTAGGTGACTGTATTATAGTCATAAATTATGACCTGCAAAATGCTCAACGGTAAATACAGTTCGTTATCATGAAGTCTAATCTTCATGGTGGGAACTGACCAAAGAAATATCAACATCAGTGGTTTCTATTGTGAATTGGTTCGGCACCGTGAGATTACCAGATAGTTTACATTTCGTCGGTACGAAGTTGAGCAGTCGGATTTTCACCCTGACAAGGCCTATGAAGTGCTTAAGTTTTGCTGTAGATACTTCCAAGGTCACGAGGATTGACTTCCTCCTTGACGTCAGCAACACTCTTGCAGTACCCACAAGTTGAGTTCACACTTAAGTCAGAGTCCACACTTAAGTCCAGGCGTCTTGCTACAGTGCACTGACCAATAATCATCACACAGGTCCGACTTTCTACGGACGACCTGCAGGACCGTCAGGTAAAGCATGTCCTGTCCTGTTATTCTTTCCTTTTCATGGGAAAGGACTTTTGATTCCGTCATATTTACATTTGTAATAGTTATAGCAGCAAATTAGTATTAGCTTTTAACAGAACTGAGGTGACAGATATGTGATAAAATTAGCCACTTTGCTGAATGAGCTGAGACTGAAACACAATTGAAAGAGCGGAAGAAAGAATAAAGGCAGCCTTCTAGAAACCCCTGATAAAAGATAGCCTCACGTTATCAACGAAGAAAAGTATCCACCCGCTTGCCCACAGTGCAAGTGCTTGCTGACTTCTGCTTATTTTCATGCCTTATTAACAGCTACAGAGTTCAAATTAGTGATGAAGCATCGATGCAATACAGGAGTGCACAAAAAACATTAAAACTCGACCAATCTTTTCAGACCCACATTAGGGTCAAATAGGACTTCGTTGAAAAGTATTAATTTAACGTCACTACTATGCTTCTGACACTCTCAGTGCTCAGGTAATTAAAGAACATAACCAACAACCTTATAATAACTGCGATTTTACTCTCTGAGCTCTCTTAGAGCTTGGAAATTCTACACTTCTCATCAGAGGAAAAACACTCTAACAAACGATTTTTTGCGTGCCCTACCTACTACGAGGAGTTTCAGACAGTTCTGGTATAGTCCAGGCATTTTTTGCTCTAATAAGGAGTGCTCTCTTATCCAATGCTTTTATCAGCAGAGGCAACTCTACATTATGTACCTAATGTACTACCAAATAGACAAAACTTAGCTCAGACAGTTTTTGGGGTTCAGGTGCTGGAGCATAAAGTCTTGCCAATTGAGGGAATCTCTCTATATGTAAGTTAGAGTGTTTGTTACTAAAGCACGGCCCTACCATTGTATCAGTCTCAGTCAAGTTTGACATGTGATCTCCTGGCTTCAGGGGGAACAACATAGGGGGTTGGAGGTCAATTTTGAGGCCAGGGCAGCATGAGAGCATCAGCAGAACTGACTAGTGAAGCAAGGAGAGAGAGAGAAGTCTGTTGAAGTGGGCAGTGAGCTGTGCAAATCTGACTAGCCCAAGTGTGGCTCAACCTGTGGACTGACGGCTCCTTGTCATTACCACAGGTGAAGAGGAAGATGAAAAAAGTTGCCATGCTCTGGCCAAAAATTATCAACCACATTACAAGAAGTTCCATCAAGGCTTTCAACAGATACTGCAATTTGGCAACCCTGGAGAGGAGAGCGGTGATGGAAGACAGGGTAGGAATAGCATCTGGATAAGCCAGTTTCAAAAGTAAAAACAAAATGAATCCAGGGACAAAGTTCCGAAGTTACATCTGCAGCTACAAAAGCGTCGTTCACAGCTACAAGAGCTTCATCTGTAGCTATATTTACAGCAGCAGCGTGACATGCATGGACAGCGCAAAGGGTGTATAGAATGGTGGTAGCAATGACTTTGAAGGCAGTCATTAACACGAGAATGGCAAGTCTGGGGACAATCGGTCCAGAGGTGGGAGACACAGACAGACCCACAGACGTAGCACGCACATGTATACACATGCATGCACACGCACATGCTTGTGCTTTATGCTTTTGCCACTCTTTCCACCCAGCAAAGTGGGTACGATTTGCTAGCGAGTTCAATATGCTGACAACTTGCTTTCAAACAACACTCTTGCCTACAAAATCTGTTCCCGCAAGCCTAAGTTTTGCCCTCTCCAACTTTAATCACATCACTGCTGACAATATGCAGTTTCCCATCAAATAAGATTTCTTCAAGTGTTGTTCCAACTCCTGCAGTGGGTAAGCCAAGACAGTTTTGTGGATGGACGAAAAGAATGTCACTGTTGATGCCTCTTATAACTGACCAAATTCCACGGTCTTCATCAAGAACAATGTCAGTGACGCAGAAGAAGACCAAGAACCCCATCAAGGTTATGAACTGAGCCTTGTTAACTCCTGACGACTTCAAGACACCTATCTTGAAGGCCGGGGCGAGCTGTCCTCAGACAAGTCGTTGACAATTATAACAATCATATACTTCGGCTTTGGCGCATTTGGCTAACCTTTCGTGCACTGAACAAACTGCGTTAACCTTTTGTGATGTACACGCATCCAGCATCATATTTGACAGGATATCTCTCTGCTGTTAATGTACAACTACCTAGACTAATTGTACAGTTGCAACATTTCTTGTCCATCTTGTTTCACGGGATGTCAACTCCTCTACTTGGAATGGACATTTCATGTCGATGTAAACAACGGCGATGTCGAATAGTTTGCTCCACCAGACACTGAGCAGCCCTGAACTGACAGAAATTGATCATTTACTACGTCTTTGCGTTCAGTAAACCACCACTTCTCATGACTGGTAGAGCTTCTTCATGTGAAGTGGCGGCAGCAGGAGAATTTGCATCTCATCCCCAAAGGATGTGTCTTAATTGCTCTCTTGCTATCAACTTATAATGATAAAGCTTTTACACTCAAGGATTTACTAGGACGCCCTTGTACTCCACCAGACTCAACCAAGGTAAGTAAAAGAGACCTCCAAATTTGGATCGCTCGTGAACCTCCTCAGGCTTAAAGTGTCAAAAGAAAGTTTGTCCATTTTTGGGTCCAAGAAAGCACTTTAATAGTCATATTGACGAGAAGAGGAGACTTCCTAAACAGCAAGTTAAGAACATAATTTCTATGAAACATGTAAAAGCTTTTAGCTCAAAAGAGTCTTATGAGACTATATAGCGCCAAAAGCAAGGGCTCCTTTAGCTCATGGATGCATTCTTGTGGCTATCTTTCAAGATTTTGGCATCCTGAATGCCAGATTGAAGTGATGTACGATCGAGCTCCCTTTTTCTGCAGCACCCTTTCTAACCCGGCTGGGGCGAAGAAAGCTGCATACTAATAACATGGTAGAGAAATGAAATTTGAGGGGTCGACCCCGATCCCTTCTTCCAACTATGACGAGAATTAATTAAAAACTTTTTGGCCTCCCAGAACTGCTCTCTCCTTTTTATCCACTAGAAATTTTGTACTTGCTGTTGTGCTCTCTAAGAATCAAAGACTTTGAACAAGCCCTTTTAAAAAAAAGGCCAGGTTTCTGCACCATTTTCCTCACACACAAGCCACCACGTAATTATTGCCAGCATCATACATCTACCTCAGTATCTACGAAAGTTGGGGCCCGTTGATAAATGTGCGTAGCATGGACGGCACTCCCATTTGCTTTGGTGTCTCGGGCTTTTCAAATCTGCAAAGCTACGTCTGTCCTACAAGAGACTTTAATGCACTATTCTGCCGGCTGCCTTTTGCCGAAAAAAAGGAGAATTTATGTTCCTCCTCAGCAGGGTTTCTCGGGCCAAAAAATAAGGAAAAAAGAGAGACTTCTTCTCTTGCAGACCAATGCAGATAATGGCTCTCTACCCATCTCTTCGCTAGCGTGTGCGTGCGTGCGTGCGTTTCTCTCTTTCTCTCTGTCTCGGGCAAATGCTTTTTAAAAGCGACCGCAGACATCCTCTTGTCGTCGTCGCATTATCCCCTTTTCTTGCAGTATTAAGCACCACTCTAATGGACGTGAAACATGGTAGCGTTCCAGGGTTGGGTTCTAAGGAAGAGTTCCCAAGCCTTGACAGTGTTTACAGCAAATTGGCAAGTTCACGAGGTCAAGAATTAATTCTCAAAAAGAAGACTCCACTTGTCCCCGTTTTTTCGTCCAGCCCCACGTAGATATCAATGTTGCAGGTGCATTTTCCCAAACTCCCAAAAATCAGATCTATCCACTTTACAAGATACACGTGGAGAAGCAAAGTTTCGAAAATGTTCGAACTAACTTTGTCCTTTGAGAGAAGGCCAAAACAAGATCTTAAAAAAAGAGAAAGTAACACAAAAACACTAACAGCAAGCTGCGACCATCCCGTTCTAGTTGCAACATCACATTTTACCATTGGACTCATTACAGCAGAGGACAACGCTCACAAAGTCAAGATACCTGACATGGAGGCAGCGCCCTTGACCATGCTGACCAGTTTCAGCACCTCCGTCTTCCTCGCCACTGTTTTCAATGTGGAAAAGACGGAAAGAGCCACGACAGGATACGAAACAGTGGGGAGGAACCACTACAGAAAGGTATAACCTTCATAGCTTCATTGAAAGCCCAGATTGACGGCGACCGAATGACATTCATTCAGAACTTGGCTGAGGAGTTTGACATCGCTGAAGGCCACATCAAGATTGCCATTCATCATCAGGATTAGGGCATGAGAACTAGTACAAGAACCCCCAAGGCAGGTTAGTATCATGGGTTCAATGGGCAAAAGGGGACGTTCTGCTAAAACTTGATCCTGGCCGTGCAGCAGGCTTCTTGCCATCAAGAGACATTTGCAGCAAGGTGAAAGCTATAAAACCTTGGCGAGCAAGAGTCCTGTCTGATCTGCATACAAGAAGCTCACCACCACAGACAAGTTGCAAGATCACAAGATGGCATTGGAGGGCATACCAACAACTTCCATATGCCAGCTGGCAAGGATGTCATCTGGCAAGCAACCTGACTGACAGCACTGAGGAATCTGTCCAACAGCTCAACTGCTCCTCTAAAGTCTGCCCTTAAAATTGCCTCCTCATCGAGGCGCAGAAAGGTATGTCTCAACAACACAAGGACCTCTACTAACCGGATGATGAAGAATGGTGGTTTCCCTGAAAAGATTTTTTCCAACAAGTACTTAGACAATAGATAGAATCACCGTTGTGAAGACCGCCCAGGATTCTGAGGTGATTCCTGTGACGCCGAGCAAGTCTCCCCACCTGGGCCCACCTGGGCAACTTGTCCCGAGGAATGGTTGCCAGGGATGACCCGCTTCGACGTGGTCTTCCGACATCCCTGACTGTTTAAACCCAATAAGCTTTGCCATTTAGCGCAAATTGGATGCAAAGCATGCAAAACTTCTCAACGAGCAGAGATGAGTTGAAAGCCTCCATCATGCCCGAGTGGAAAACTAACCTTGAAAGACTTTGTTGAGGCCACCTTTAGGGCCTTTTTTCACTACTTGCCGCCATTGTTTTTGCTGACGAAAGATGTATTCAATGATAAAGGAATGGAAAGATCTCCATAATGCACTCGAAAAGTTTAAGCACAATCCATCAATCAATGCTAAAATAAACATAACTTTTGCGCAAAAGCACCAAGATGCTCTGATTGAAGTCGAATCAAGTGCAACAGCATCTACCGTAGGGACTGTTGGTTGCTTCGCGCCAACAGTTCGACAGTCAAGACCGTGATGCCCTGAGTACTCTTCCACGAAAGCCCGAAGGTGGCGTCAAGACAGTTTGTCTCTCTTTTCATTCAAAGATCATCAGCCTCTTTCTGATGTCCATTACATGCTGTATCTCATTCTCTGAAGAACTTACCGACAAACGTTAAAAATATACCAGTTCAAAAGTATTGTCCCCCTTATACAAAAATTAACTGAGATTTTGAAGTTTTACTAACAGTTGGAAATGTTGATAACCTCTCTCCCAGTAGATACTGGATAATTCTGCACAAGAAAAAATCTATGACGATTTGTCTTACCCTTGCAGCTAAGAAAAGGGACAAAAAAGTTCATGGTCACCATTGCCTCAATGGTGAAGATCAGAGAACTCAAAAAGGACTTCAGAGAGTGCATTGCTGCCCAGACGAGGTCAGGTTGGGGGCTACAAAGTTATCTCCAACTGTCTAGGAGTTCCTGTCTCATCTGTCAGGAACATTATCAAGAAGGAGAAACACTACACTGTGGCAAGTCTGAAGAACAGGGGCAGGAAGCCCAAGATCCCATCAAGGGCAGGGTGCAATCTCCTCGGGAATATGAGCAACTAAGTGAATCTGGAACAGGTGCACTAAGGCCAACTGTCCAGGGCGTTTTTCGTTAGAACAGTCCGCCTGCATATAAGCAAAGGAAGACACCTCAACGTTTGACCTTAATGTGAGACCACACTTGCTATCTTGGCCATAGAACTATTGCTTACGTCTGGAGGAAGCCACATGAAGCCTTTGCCGCTCAAAACGCAAGGCCTCCTCTGAAGCATGGAGGTGGCTCTATGGTTTCGTGGCAGCTAAACAGCAAGTGGCTCGGGGTGCCCAGGTAAGATCAATGGAATCCACGAAGAAAGAAGACCATGTGAAGATTTAGGCCAAGAGCCTGAAGCAGTCTGCTCAAGAATTGCATCTCGAAGAAAGGTGGACATCCATGCAGGACAATGCTCCTTAGCATAGCTGAGATTGTCAAGAAATAGCTAGACAACAAAATTAAACTCCTAGAATGGCCGTCAGATTCCAGATTTAAATCCCGCAGAAAACCTATTGTGAATTTTAAAGCCCAAAGTTTCTGCAAGAAATCCTTCTAGTCCCAAAGAACAGGAAGACATAGCTGTGCAGAAATTGAAAATATCTCGGAAGAGAACTGCCAAAGACAAACTCAAAACTATTGTAACAGTCTAACCAATGCAATAATAGTTCAAAAGGTCATGTACGGGGATGCCCAAAAGTTCGTTTTCACTTCCATGAGGCTGTCTGTACCTCAGCTTGGATGGCACCAAATGTCTGCCGAAAATAAGAATGATTAGTCAACTTCTCAGAATTTTTTTTATTCCAATCAGGACCTCGTAGCCTGGTTCCCACACCCAATTTTGGCAATTTTCCTTGAGCAAGTTGACTTCTGCATCTCAGGGATGATGAAGAGCAATTTTTTGCTAAAAGCCCTGATACTCTGGAACAATTTGAAGCCTTCACAATGGGCGAGGTCAACACACTGAATCAAGATAGGGACCTCCGTCAGAGGATGGTTTATACATCTTTGCCAAGGACAAGACTGGGGCTGAACCAAAATGGTGGACATTTTCAGTATCTTCTTTGATCAAACAACTCCTAATATTCATTTCCCACCTACTCCCCTTCTTGGTTGGAAGAAGTCAGGATTGGAACCAAAGAATTCTCTAGAAGAGAAGTTGCTCTATCACCTGAATCCATAGAGGTCTCTCTGGGTGCTATACAAGCTCAGATCATTAATGTGCAGGGTACCGAAACTTTGGAACATGTCAAACTTCAGTTCTTATGTTTCTATTGTTTATAAATAAAAGGTTGCTTTCTAATATTGTGTTGTTTTTCCATGTCAAAAAGTGTTCCTCCGTTGCATCTGCACCTGCAAAGTGTACCATGGCTCCAAGTTATGAAGAAACAACACTGAAGTTGCAAGGGGGGTCAATAATTTCTGGCTCAAGCGTACATGCAGAACATTCAACTATGTCTTATGGAAAATGTATTTTACAGGCTTACTAGCTGATCCGACCAGCTTCGCTGATAGTCCCAATGAAGCCCCAAACTATAAAGTTACTGCCTGCTCAGTCTGCCCCTTTGTAGTCCCCACTTCTGCAGTCCCCTGCCTCTGCAGTCCCCCGCCTCTGCAGTCCCCCGCCTCTGCAGTCCCCATAGCCTGAATGACAGACAGACAGTACACCATCGACACACTATAGATGGCAGTCAAAAGTACCAGGAAGAGACAGTACGACTTGGCTTATGCAGGCAGACAGACACACAGACAGACTACATAAAGTCCCCTTGCTTTATATATATGTATAGATAGATAGATGCTTGATAGACTTGATGGCCTAAACCTGGTTTTTCTCATGATATTTCGTAATATCAGCAAACGGCACCTGTACTAAAGAAAAGGAAAGAACAGGCTGGAGAGCAGAAAGGGCCGAATTGGCATTAAAAAAGGGACGTGAATTGGCTTCAAAAGATGACTTTTATACTAATTTTCCTTAAAAGCCTTGGTTAGACCTTAACTTGACCCAAAGTTAAAGAGAAGTGCCACACAAAGTCTTTTATGCCCCAAAAATAAACTGATGATTTTTTTGCATGAGTTATGCTAATAAATGTCATTTTCGTAAATTAGGCAAATCATATCAAGTTATGCTAAAAATTTGTTTTACTTTTTTGTGCTTATCTGTGACTACCTCCTAACTAAACACGCATTTCGAGTTTCTGTAACGTCTTTGAAACATCTGACGACCTGTTTTTGAAGAACTCCTCCACAGTTGTCTGAAGACGTTGATGTGTTTCGAGCATTCACTTAAGGTTGTGGAATATATAAGTCAAATATATAGAGCCAAGTCCAGACGAGGAGGTGTCTGAGGCAGTCACTGAATCTTTTAAACAAAAAGCAGTGTTGCCTACGGCACCAGAGGACATTGACTGTCCTGCAGTAGAGGTCCAGTTTCAATGAACTTTTGTCACATTTGTGAAAGAGGTGACACAACACGTTATTCAAGACCTACCGGTAAAGTGTGTTGTTTACTCAGTTATATCTTTAAGGGCTTCAACTAATTGTTGAAGCCCTTAAAGGAATAGCTGTTTTCGATTCCCGTATGGTCGAAGGAAGCAGCTATCATTATTTGATTTTAAGGGGCTGACTCTACCTATTGATTTCTTGGTAGGAAGTGCACCATTTTGGTAACCCACCGTTTGCTCTGATAAAACATTTCAGGCCTTAAAAAAATGGACCCATCTTTCATCCATGATAACATTATCACAATGGAGGAAACGGAATCTTTTCCATCTCTTTTTTCCCTGTATGAAATCTTGTTCCATCTCGAGATGTTTCATTTTATGGATGACACAAAGCAGGGGACCCATCTGGTCGAATTCTTGCTGCATTGGAGGTCTTCATCAAGAATCTCATGGTCGACACATGAGAAGAATCCTTGTTGCCAATTTGTATCCTTCTATCTCTGCCACCACAAGCGGCACAACCTTGATATTCTTTCAGTGTCCCAAGTGTTGGAGAGGGGGCCAATTCCGATCTAAATCCTTTGGTCTGGTAGAAAGCCAAGCCAGTTCGTGATTTTGACATACTCACTGGTCCATAGGCATTCATAGGCATAAACTTCCGTGGCAGTTCATTCAGGTTTGGTACTAGTATTTACAGTGCACTGTGAACCTTCACTGCTGTGTCACATCCAACTAATGGTGGAGGGGTGGAGACAACAACTTTCTAATGTTTAATGTCTATCATGAAGCCTATACTGTTTGCCAGCTTTTCAGTCCTTTCACTGACGAGATATTTTGACTCGTCCCACAACGTAAAAAATGAAAATCATGTGTAAGTTGCAGAACAAGCCATTACGGCGTTATTACTCCTATGCCGTCTCAAGGCACCCTCATAATTCAGAGTGCAATAAAAAAGGTCAGACACCTTAATTTTGCTCAAAGTTTTTGCTCAGGCAAGCGCTTCAAATGCCACGAAACATAACGTGTACCCTTGCAATGACCACAAAAGCCAGTTGCCCCTGGTTTGGGACTGGTCTGAACTCCTTCACTGTACTCTTGCTACAAACATCAGCAACAACATCATCCCTCTATCAGCTGCAACAAAAATGGTCAAACATCTGCACATCATGAGCATGAGTTTTTGAGAATATTATTTTCTAGCTGAACCTGCACCCAGCTTTGCTTGGGAGAATTCTATAAGTCACTAATTCCATCTGTCTCTCTCCTCATCCACGACATACTTCATGCTGTCCATGCGCCTCGACCTCACCACACACTTCACACTCACTATTTTTGTTGTCACTATTGGAACTGGCTGATCCCGACACTCTCCTCCTCTCCCCAGCTTGTGGCAGTGATGGCAGCAGGCCATCAGTCGATGGGTCGAGCTCCAGTTGGGCTTGCTGGGTTAGTCCAGCTCAATGTCCACTTCAACTGACTCCTCCTCCCTGCTCCAGCCGTAGAAAACTACTAATAAGTAATGGTACCACACAGCTAAGTCACACAGGCATCTATGACCTATGTAGAAAATGCAACATTTGACCTCAATTTTGGCCTCAAAACAGTCTCATAACGCTACTTTGAATAATAGCCTATGTCCTTCTGGTTGACCCAAAGGTCTCACATGCCAAAAATGAGCTAGATCCATGAAGAACTGAGAGCACTAGAGGGGCACAAACATGTATACCCAAACAGCTATAATTATATATACTGGGGGACTGGCTTCTAGTGCCACCTGTTGCACAGTTCTGTCATGAAGCAAAAAAAATTACATTTGTGAGTGTCACACACACAACTGTAATTTTGACACCCCCCATGTCACTCCTCAGATTAGGGTTGCTTTCCACCCAAATGAGGGTCAGGATCCGTCCACCCACATAAGTGTAGTTCAGGAACTACGAATGAAAACCTTGACCAAGCCCATTAGGGAAAAGCTAGATAAGGGATTATATATATAGTAGGCTAGGTTGAAAATTGGAATCCCCCATGGGTGTCCAAAATTTGTAACTGCATACCATTTGAAGACTTTGTAGTCAAATGAAAGTGAAAAAAAGGAGTTTTAACTATGTCCAAATGCATTCAAAGTTGTATAATACTGTAAAATAAGTTGTATTTTTTTTCTTCAGGACTTGCTGTAAAATATTTTTCTGACAAACTCGAGCATGTCAGCATTTTGGTGAGTGATTTTCACCCAGTTTGGCAGCTTTTGACAGCCACCAAAGCTGAAATTTACTTTCACAGCAAATTTACTACAGTAGCTTACTACATAAATTGCAAATCAAGTTGGGCATGGTTAAACACATTTTTTTTTCAAAAGTATTTTACTACATCATCTTTTGAGCCCATGTAACAAAGCCCAGATGCTGTCAGTGAATTTCCAAAGTTGACCCCTTTTTGACCTAGCCTAATATATAGATAAGGAATTATATGCATATGCACTTTTGCTCCAGGATCATCCACTATCTCCCCATATGGCTCAGAGGACTAGCAACTAAAATTTTCAATTATTATTCAATATTGAGGCATATTGGTCCCATTTTGCATTAAGTGCCATCTCCTGCATCCTAAGTAGCAGTGATCAGAGGTACCATTAAGTTGACCACATTGAGGGAGAAAATGACCTTCCTGTGAGAGCAATTGTGCAGTACATAAGGACCACAGAAAAGCTTTGTGTCAAAATTAGAGTGGGCAAATCTGTTGGCAGACAATTCTAGCTCTCCTTTCACTTCTTTCTTGTTTCATTCCAATAATTCAAAAAAACATGACCATGTATATCTTAATACCAAATGGAAATGCAAAAGTAGTAGATGCTTTTCTTCCGGCATTGTTGTCTTCGCCATATGGGGAGAAAATACAGGGTGAAAGATAGAATTTGGCGGGTCCGGAAAATCAAATTTATGCAAAAGTCTGGCACCGCTGGGCTTAAGGCTCCTGTCAAAATGAAAATATTGACTGTCAGCTT
>JAAUXU010099304.1_pt1 | contig 20648 bp, 27 predicted proteins | sample 7278151 | NCBI WGS metagenome assembly JAAUXU01 (sample SAMN14350113, study PRJNA611818) | marine sediment metagenome | isolation source: surface marine sediment (1.8m) | place: French Polynesia: Moorea | collected 2018-08 | reverse complement strand
TGTTGTCTCTGAGTTATCCCTCTGAGGGAAGGGGGCGCTGTAACTCGCTGAAGGGAAGGAGGGGAAGGGCCACTCTAGGTATAGTTACTCTGTGCCCACTTCAAGGATTGACGTCATGAAGGTTTCCCACTTAGACCTGTGTGGTTTGCCACCAGGAGTGCAGGATTCTGGTTGGTAATGCGAACCACATAAGTATTGTGTGGCTTTGACTTAAGGATCATGTAGGATTATGTGTACTTAAGCCCTATTTCATTCAGACGTTTTCCTAGTGCAATAAAGCTCTGCATTCGCAAGAGACAAGGAACATGACAAGTCTGCGGTTCATGGCCGGCCCCGTCCGCACGCTCTTTACGACTCATTAGTGTTGTAGTCGAGTTGCACTTGTACCACAGGCAGACATGTTCTTTCACTTTCAGTGCTAACACACTTAATGCTTCAGTGGTGACTCGTCACTGCTCCATCTGCAGCATCATGCCTCCGCTCCGCACGCATTTCGCATCAGAAGCTGCCCCTGTTGCTGCAGTCGCCGTCTGTGCCTCAAGGTGACAAGCGCTCCCTGATGCAGGCGTGCTTCCTCTCTCTCTCTCCCTGTCCTAATTGTGCTTCACCACGTACATGTACCCGCGCCTGCTTGCTCCTGGCACCCTCCAGGAGGTTTTCATGCACAGCAGACAAATGTTGAGTAGAAGTACATTTCCCAACAGCTTGCTGCATATGCAGCTCCTCAAAAACCTGCCATGAGCAGAGGCTGCAGCCATGTCTTCTGCAATAGTCAATAAGACTATCGAGTTCAATGTGACCGAAGCTGTTGAGGAAAGTGTTACTGAAGACAGGGTATCCGATGGGCTGCCCGACTATGTCTGCTGCGTGGTCACGGAAGGAGCGTGGACGTACTTCGCGTCTACGTTTCTCATCGTTGTTCTACTTTCCGTGGCCACCATCAAGTACTGCAAGAAGAGGCTGGCCAAGCCCAAGTTCTTGCCTGAGGGACGAAAGCTGCACATGCAGAGCGTGTTGGCTGACGACAGGGGCGCGATCCATACCATACGGTAAGCAGTCCTTCTTTGCCATGTGTCTAATTTGCAGGACATGTGTGGTTGACTGTAATGTTATTTCCAGCCATGACCCCATTCCAGTCTCCGAGTTCACGGACTACTGCGTCAAGCGGCGCAAGCACAAGCGTGTCCACAAGCTGGAGTTCCAGCGGATCATAGATAAGAAGTTCGTCAAGGAGGGAGAGGCGACGCTGAGCATGGCTCTCCGCGAGGAAAACGAGGCTGCCAACCGCAACACGTGGTCTGTGCCATACGACCACAACCGTGTCAGGTTGCGAGTGTTTCCCAAAGGATCCAATGACTACGTCAATGCCAGTTACATCCACGACGAGAACGGTCGCGTGCAGTCGGTGGTGGCGCAAGGTCCGAAGGAGAACACAGTCTCGGCCTTCTGGCAGGTGGTTTGGCAGGAAGGAGTCACAGCCATCGTCATGCTTACTAGGACGTTCGAGTTTATCAAGATCATGTGCGTCCAGTACTGGCCACTACATTCAGGCAAACCCGATCGACACGGCCCTCTGGATGTCATCACTGAGAAGGAGGAGACATATGCATGTTTTAAGGTTTCCGTATTTTTTTAATTCCTCTTTTGAGTAAATTGTCATCCCTAAGGTGACATCAATGACGTCTAAGCCCCCTTGAATTGAAGGCCCTTTTTTCCAGCTAGTCTTGCTCCATGTGTAAGACAAAGATGCGTTTTTGAGGTATCATTTTGCTGTATGTACAGGGTGCTTAAAAGGGGTAACAATTTTATACGAGCCTTTTTAAATGCACTTCAAAAAAGCAAAAAATGGTCAGGGATATGCGTGCATTTTTTGATTTTTCGCCCAAGCTGAGGTCTGGAGAAGGCAGTCCCATACTTTGAACGAGGTGAAGCCGATCGTGGAGGATCGTGGTCACAATCCTCTGATAAGTAATCTCACTGGCACTGAATAACCCTAAAAAGAAGACTAAATCTTTGCATTGTCGGCCATTAAAAGTACACGCTAAAAAGTATAAGACTATTGCATGAAATCAATTCGTCAGACTTCTGACAGACCAGGTCCGCACCAAGGCTGGATGGAGTCTATAGTGTCGGAGTACTTTAAGAACGGTCTTCCGTTTTGAAACGGCCTCCGCGCTTGCTGCATTGGAAATATTGGTATGGTGCCTATTTTTAAACATAAGCCACCCTAAGTAACCGCACCCCAAGAGCGCATTGAAACCTGTTGTATAAGCTTCAGGGCTAATATTCAAGAACGGACTGTGCATTGTTATTAAAACAGAGACATATCGTGCATTGAATGCTTTGCCTCTCGGGCCGAGTTCCAGAGACTCATCACCAAGGTCAGGTCAGAGATTGTGACTCAGTGACATTTTTTCTGTCACACCCTTTAAGACGTAATTTTTTTCTCGCATATTCTCATTCCTTCCAGGAAATGCAGCATCAGGCTGTCGAGTTGCTCATTGAGATGCAATTTCAGATCTATCACTTGTCAGTGGAGCACCGAGAGACACATGAGCGCAGAAACATCGTGCACTTCCACTTTCTGGAGTGGCCCGCATTTGCTACCCCAGCGCCAAACGCGCTCCTGCAGTTCAGAAGACGGCTCTTGGAGGAGCTCTCTGTAGATTCGCCTCCTCCACTCATCCACTGCAGTGACGGTGGCGCCCGTTGCGGCACCTTCGTCGCAGTCATGAACTGCTTAGCGTCGGCGGCGAGTGAGCGCCAAGAAGTGGATGTGATTGAAACTATGCGCCGGCTGCGCCTCCAGCGCCGATCTCTTCTCTCCGACCCGGAGCAGCTACGCTATGTGTACGACGTCGTCGAGGACCACCTACTCTGCGGTGATACGGCAGTGCCAATCGAGGATATTTTGAGTCGGTTGCAGGCCAAGTCGGAGCGACGGGAGGAGAACGGCGGTCTCACAGACTACGAGCGGGAGCACAAGTTGCTGGACTCTCTGCTCCCGCGCTTCACCATCGGTGACTGCGCTGCCGGTCACCGCGCAGAGAACAGGCACAAAAACCGCAACGCGCTGGTGGTTCCACCAGACAACCAGAGGCCATATTTGCGCTCATGCGGCGACGACGACTACATCAACGCCGTCCACGTAGACGGTTTCAGTCTCTCCAATGAGTTTTTGGTCACAGAGTGGCCGCTCGCCCATACGCAGGCCGCCTTCTGGTCTATGGTGTATGATCACGAGGTCCGCACTGTTGTGGTTCTCAATTGCAATCGCTCCGGCGCCTTGGGAGGCACTTCATTTCCATCATTCTGGCCGCAGCAGAACACGAAGGAGAACTATGGTGGAATATTCACCGTCAATCATGTTACCTGCAGTCAATTTGAGAACAAATTTGCTGTTTGGGACCTTCATCTCACGAAGCAAGGCCTTGAGCCAGAGCGGTAAGACGATGGCAGGACGATACACTTACATAGTCCATATCTGAGGTGTTTCGACTTGACCGCATCGTTTTCCAGATTCGCCAGCCCGGGCACTGAGGAGCTCAGCACACTCACCAACCTACTGAATACGATCCGCCAGCCACCTCGTCGAGTACGTTTATTCCAGCTACAGTGTTGGTCCAACACTAACAAGGTGCCTGACTCCACCTACGCTCTCGTCCACCTCATCAATGAAGTCGACATTTGGCGCGAGGACATCTCTAAAATTGACGCAGACGTCAGCAAGTCCGGCGGTCGCGTGGTTGTGGTCTCTAACGACGGGTACACCCGCTGCGGCATCTATTGCGCCGCGGCAGCTTGTCTGGAACAGGTGCGCCATCGCAAAGAGGTGGACGTTTTCCAGGCTGTAAAAACGCTCCGGAAGAGTCGCACAGAGTTAGTGGCCAGCCCCACAGAGTACAAGAACTGCTACGACGTCGTGCTTCACTACGTATTGCACTACTGCAGTCAGAGGCAGACCAGGAATGATGCGATGCTCGAGTAGATGCGACCTCAGTAATCTTGAGTCATGTTAAACTACGTCTTATCGAACAATGCAGATCAGTTCAAATTGTTTTCTTCACGAAAGACTGCTTCGGATGCATATCTTATGCGGAATAGTTCGTTTTCATTATCTGAAAATGCAACGAATGCATTAAGACATCGACAATTAGATGCGCTACTGCTCATTTGTCAAGTCTGCATAGCATGAACATTCAGAGAATGAGGGCTGCGGCAACGTGTAGTGCTCCTGGCAAGCGCTCTACTTACACTATAGTGCCTCGAGAGGAACCTCTGGCAATCCAGGGCGAACGCGAGGAGCACAAGTGACTTGTTCTAAGGTGCACAGCAAGTCGGGCGCTTAATATTGGTATGAGCCACTTTGTATATCGTATAATCTCTAGTACAAGCAACATCTGCTAGAAACGAGGCGGCTCGAAAATGGGCGTTGTTGCTATTGCACGCTGGGGGCTACAACTTGTATGAAATTTCTAACGTTACAATTTCTATGCAACTGATGCAACCAGTTGTAACTCATATAGTTTTGAACGTAATTCATGAAATGATCTGTGAATGAACAAATTGCTTCAGCAATGACCAAAATATACTCTGTGTAGCCTCAATTGTCTTTACTTACTGCTTCCAGGCGCCTTCTGAAGCTGTCTACAGCTTGACAAGCCTTACTTCTTGAAATCAATGTGTCAAATGTGTGATCCCCCACTCAGTATTGAAACGTATTGTTCATGTTTTTGCTGACATTTTAACCAAACTCTGGGACGCAATGCTGCTCGCTATTCATTAGAGATTTTATGGTACTGTATGTAGATGTGACCGGAAGCCGCCAGCGGCCGTGATTGGCCCAATGAGGTGCCAACAAGCTGCTCACCGTTATTTAGTACATGTTGAGTTGGGTCACTGGGTCAGCTGAAATGAGTCAAAAAGGTCTCCTGCAAAGATCATTTTGACTGGCAAGTCAAAGAGATGCAGCTTCATGAAACTTGTCGACACCATTTTCTCGTAGCGTGAAGGACGAGGCAAAATTTGAAGCATCAGTCTCAACCTATGGGGACCACGGACATGCTACAAGCACCAGTGTTGCCATCAGCGCCTCCTCCCTTGACCAGCGAGCTAGCGGCCAATTCGGCCCAAGCACGCGATCCTGCCCGCCCAGGCCAGGTCCGAGTCGATGGTGCGACCTCGACCTTGGACTTGGCCATTCGGCACAGAAGACCACTTCAGAGATAATACAGTCAAGTCTCTCGACATCGGATTTTGGTAATGTTCTGAAAACTATATAGAGTGGCCCCTGCAGGCAGAGCAGGCGTGCACGGGGCGATGACAGCGCCATCTGAAGTATAGAAGGTAGACGAGCGATGCTGTGTACTGCTTATGTAGTAAAATCAAAGTCTCGCGTAGCATCAACTATGGGTGTATTGAGCTTTTGATTGATGCACACCGTTCCAGTACGATCCCATCTCCTGTCCGGAGGCGTTTAAGGGCGATAAATGAACAAGAAATGCGTAAAAAGTTGTATAATGTTCTCTATTAGAGAGAGGTTGCGCAGCGTCTGCAGCTTCTTTCTGAGAACTAAGTCTGTAGTTCCCTTGTCGTCGCCCCGCTCACGCCTGCGCTGCCTGCAGGGGCCACTCTATGTAGTTTCTGCTCATTGCTGTATCCACCTAAAGTGAGAGGCGTAACTCAGCTGACTCCAGGCTGCCCACGGAATTCTGCCCAAATATGACCCTGCACATTGGCCATTCTCTCCCTTGAGGGTCTCTGGGCGCCAGGCGCTACCACCCCCACTGGGCTTGTCGAAGATGTCTCAAGTCAGTGACGGTCACAACATCAACAAGAGGCCATTAAAAACTACGGGGAATTTTTAAAAGAAAAAAACAGGAACGGTAACCATGGGCAGCAATGATTTCAGTCCATGACAAGTGAAGATTGTCTCCCTTTTTTCTGGGGCTACTGAGGATTCTTTTTAGTTCAGCTCAGTCCGAGATGACTACAGAAGACTTAGAGGTCCCACAACAAAGATGGCAAAAAAGGAGAGTTTGATCTCTTCAATATCGAAATTTCAAAGCTTGAAAGTTCGATCTTGAAGAGACAAATGCTATGGTCCATTCTTTAAACGAAGAGTCGGACGTTTGCATGACTCTGCTTCCGTGTGAATACTTGCACCAAAAATAGGCATGTTTGCTCTCTTTTTCTCGCAGTGCGAGGTTAGCAAAAGGATTGATTCATGAAAAACTGCAGCACGTCTTACTACCTTATAAGATGGTGGTCGGCCGAAATTCGCTATTGTATGGCCCTTCTGTGATACCGCCACTGCTCATCAGAGCAAGTTTGCAAAAGCTACTTTATTTTAGACACATATTGTATTTCATTCCTGTCGTCATTTACAACTGAGATGCAACTTCCCTATTGTGCATCTGATATATACTTTATGAAAAATTAATCGATCCACTTGCTACTTTGGCAGCATTGGCCACATAGCTAGAAGCCGTCAAATTGTTGATCTGAATTGGAGAAACACTTACTACCTACCCCAAGCATAGGTTTCGCACAAGATCCATGCACTTCGTCCCAGACAAACATTGTGCCCTTTACGTGGAGGCCACTGCACGGAAATTCGAATTTCCCGCCCACTGCTGACGTCATCGTTGGCGTGCAAGAGAAGGCTGTTTGGGCGCTACCTCCATTGTTACCCCGTCTCCCGCCAATCCATCCAGCCCTAGCCTTTCTTTTTGCCCTTAGAGTTCCTACGAGACAGCGACGGCATGCTCGGGGTTGGGGCTCCGGGTTCGAGCGGGGTTCGGCACCTTCTGCACCTTCTGGACCCTGGATTCGGGCTCAGTGAACTTCAGTTACCAAAGAAGAAGCACTTTAAACAGACTAAAACAGCGGTGTGGAAAATCTCCTCGCAAGATTAGGATCTATGGCTGGGCTGACTTGAGGCCAAGTGGCAACTCCGCCTTTCCTCTTCCAGCACTCAGTGCCAGAGGGCCAACAAAATCTCTCTGACCACGTTCTCCGAGGTCTAGCTCGACGAGAGTCGCTGTCGAGGCCGTGTTCGAGTCATGCGCCCCAGCACCGCTATGTCTTGTTGCGATACCCCAGACAAAAGCTGCGCTTCGTCGGCCGCTGCCTCCGGCGGCGACGAGAGGAATCTTCCGACGATCGCCGACGATCTCGTCGTCACGAAGTACATGATGGCCGCGGAGATAGTCAACCGTGAGTACCAAACTTGAAGTCTCGCATGCCGAAGACCTTATTTTGGAAACACGTTTACGATGCTGTTGACGAACCGATGACTTGCTACTTTTAGGGGTACTGAAGGAGGCCTCGGTCATGTGCGTGGTGGGTGCGTCGGTGCGAGATATCTGTGTGAAGACCGACGCCCGCTTGGAGGAGGAGACGAGCAAGGCATTCAAGAAGGACAAGAAGGTGGGCAAGGGCATCGCCTTTCCCTGCTGCGTGTCCGTCAACAATTGCATCTGTCACTACTCGCCGCTCATGAGTGAGACCGACACCCTTCTGAAGGACGGCGACCTCGTCAAGCTGGATATGGGCGCACACATCGATGGCTTCATCGCTGTCGTGGCTCACACGGTCGTCGTCGGCGCCAGCAAGCAGAACAAGGTCACGGGCAGAAAGGCGGAAGTTCTCATGGCTGCACACTTGGCCTCTGAGGCCGCTCTCAGGCTCGTGAAGCCTGGAAATGAGGTGAGTCACGCAAGAGAAGCGAGGGTGAAGAATTTATCCAAGATGATGATATAGAAGTACCACTAGGCTCGTTCGCTGGTTCGTTCCGAACTGGCCGAGCAATGTGAAGTGATACGTCATAGTTACTCTGATTTGCTTTTTCCAATGAGGGTCGAGTTGTTTGGGCCTCCTTGATGTACGTTATCATGTCTTCTTTTTCTCTCACTCTCATAAAGACCTACGCGGTGACTGACGCGGTGCAAAAGATTAGCGAAAGCTACGATTGCAAGCCCATCGAAGGGATGCTCTCCCACCAGCTGGAACAGAACATGATCGACGGCGAGAAGACAATTATCCAAAACCCGAGCGAGGCACAGAGAAAAGAGCACGAAAAGTACGATTTCGAACTGCACGAAGTGTATGGCGTAGATGTGTTGATCTCTACCGGAGAAGGCCAGGTAAGAATAGCTCAAATCTGAGCCGCTCCCTATCAGTTATTCATTCTTCTGTTTTTGCTGATGCACAGGGCCGGGAAAAGGACGCCAAGATCACGGTGTACAAGAAGACGGATGAGACGTACATGTTGAAGATGAAGCACTCTCGCGAGTTCTTTAGCAACATTAGCAAACGGTTCGCTAGCATGCCCTTCACGCTGCGTGCGCTAGAGAACGAGACTAAGGCCAAGATGGGAGTTGTGGAGTGCGTCACGCACAAGCTGGTGGAGCCATTCCAAGTCCTTTATGAAAAAGAAGGTACAAAATGAACTGCATTCACGAAGGCGAGTTCCACACCTAGGCTCCCTTTTGCTTACAGGTGAATACGTCGCACAGTTCAAGTTCACAGTCTTGCTCATGCCTAATGGACCTCACAAAATCACCGGCTTGCCATTCGATCCAGAGATCTTGGAAACCGATAAGAAGATCGAAGATCTTGATATCCAGGTTAGATATAACGTTAACACAACGGTGAACAACTTGTGATGTTGCGCATTTCTGACTATAGAAACTTCTTAAGACGTCTGCCAACCCCAAATCCGCCAAGAAGAAGAAGAAGGCAGCGGAGAAGGCAGTTGCCGCCGAAGCAGTCCCCACGCTGGTGGAGCAGTGATCCAGCTATGCTTTTCTAACATCTTAAAGGAGAAAGACAGTTGAAATGCTCTCTCACTCCTCGTTGTATTACAATGCGCGGGCTGCCGGCCGGCCGTAACAACCCCTGTAATGGAAGATGGTAATATAACGTCATCTTCAGGTGAAACTTACGACGGCTGCTTCTCTGTATTTCGTCGTCGTTACATATTTGTGGCACATACGTTATAAATTACCAACCCACCGGGATATTCTTTTCTTCAACTTGCATTTGGAGCCACTTCATCAGTGGTCCATAATAGGATAAAAGAGGCTTCGCACTTATGACTTCGTTGCCGGTAATGATCTTTAAAGCCTCCTTCCAAGAGCGGCTCTGACCCAAAGACATCATTTTCCTGCATGTGTGTGTAAGTCGATGATAGTGTAATGCAGGAAGTTGTACATGTGGAACACTCACTTCAATGCAGCTCCAGCTTTGGTTGCTCCATAGAGGTCACATTGCATCATATCCACATCATCTCCATGCTGCTTTTGACAGAGTCCTTTGAAAAACTGCACTTCCAGGAAGCTGCTGAAGAAGTATCTGCAGCATTCGATGAAGGCGCATGCGTTAAGTCATCAGGCTGTCATACGTATGTAGTGGGAGAGATGTCTTACGGCATGTAAGGAGAGTTGTCCGGGATATGGAACTTAGCCAAAGGATCAAAACGTTCTGTCCTGTCGTCTAACCTCCTAGGCTGCCGAACTCCTTGGATCGATCTTCTAAGCGTCCACCACTCCTCGTTGTACAGGCTGGCGTTGACCCTGCCCTCGAACACCCTCCAGCGCCAGAGGTCGACGACCAAGCTCCAAGTTATGAGGGGCAGGCGGTGGAGGGCTTGCTGCAGTAGCAATGGCAGAACTTGGCGCTCTTAATAATAGCGTAAAGCGTTCATGAGTGGTCGTGCTTCTATATAAAAAAAAAACCGCAACCCTCACCTTCAACACTGGTAGGTCCCTTCGACCGGTGTGCCGGGCTCCTGATGGAGTAGATCATGGAGTCCCCTACAGCCTCATGGAATGAAGGGTTCGCCCCATCCTGAGCACAGCATTTTCAAGTACAGTGGAACACGCTTTTAACGATTAAGTTGGAACCAAAGAATGTGATCGTTTTATCTGTGTGAGCGCTCTGGTAGTATTGCAGAAAGACAGGAGTACGGACATTGCGGCATGACTTCTTGACTAGCATATCCTTGTGACCGCTATAACGGATGATCGTTATAAGCGTGTTCCACTATAATTCCTCTATGATACGTAAGATACTTAGGACTGAACAATATTAACTTACCCGAAATAGTCCGGGCTGGTGTGCATAGTGCATGTAGTACTGGATATGACCCATCTCATGATGCAGAGTCACAAAGGTGTCCTCAGTCTCTTCGCCACATAGTTGAATCCTACATGAACAAGCTGTAGTGTGCACGATTAGTCTCCTATGATGAAGGAATACCTGAAGTCATTTTTTGAATACATGTCAAGCGCGCTCGGATGGCACGAGGTTGGTTCAATTTGGTCCTTTGGCCTCACAAACTGTGAACTGGCCCAGAATTCCGGGGTCATCTTCTCCAGTCCGAGAGATGCGTAGAAGTCCTCAGCACTACATTCAAAAATGACAAGTGCAGAAAATAGCATTGCCAGTGCAAAGCCTAATTGATACCTCTTTGCCATCTCCAACACCGTCATGTTCAAGTGGGTCGTTATGCTGCAATCATCTCCAAAGGGACAGATAATGTCCCAAAGCGCCACCCACGACTGCGCCCACATGTTTCCTGACATGATGGTACACGATGTTTCCACCTTTTTTAGGCTAGACCATTTTTTGAGTCTCTTTTCGCGGGCTATGTTTGTTGCAAGACTCCATTTGAATCCATTCTAGTCAAATGGTGTGGGACAACAATGAGCTTTGGGGTCCCGCTTTACTGCTACAGTAATAACGCGGTAGTAAAGCTCTTCTTGGACAATGCAATAATGTACGCGTGGAACATAGAAACTATCATGAGAAAAAGGGGTCAACTTCTTTTTGGTAAACAACTCATTTGACTTCATCTCCACCACTGATCATTAGGTAACGAACCTGAGGTACACTCAGACGTATTCCTCAGACGTATTTGGTCTAGCCTAACCTGTAGCACATGTGCACGTACAAGTACTTGCGCACAGAAAGTATATTTTTATGTACCTAGCAAGTGAGCTGGAAGTTGGTCCCCATGCAAAATGACATCTCTTCCATAGAACTGGCCTAAACGGTGTCTGACGTAAGCGTGGAGGAGTTCGTACAAAGGCATGACTTCCGTCATCAAGTCATTGATGACCGATTCTACATCGGAAATTCCTAGATGTTCTTTCCAACAATCGGCGACGTTCACATATCCTGTAAGAATATTTTTGTGCTTTATCAGCCAATATATGAATTTCTTCGACTTTCTAGTACCGTTAGACCTGGCTGCCTCATTCATAATTCGCACCATGTCTTGATAGAGTCTCTTTCCCCCGGGACTTCCCACTGAATTGTGCCATCCCTCCCACACGACGAGAAGAGTTTCTGGATCTCGTTCTCTCTCCATCAGGCGAGCAAAGGTCGGCTCACCTCGTACGCAAGGAAGAGAGATATTGTTTCCCTTCAAGCACACCATCGTCGTGTGGTAGATGCGATATAACTCCTGCTGAATCGACTCGACAGCCCTGGAAAGTCATCCGGCGCGTTATGTGCAAATACAAGATCCATAAAGCCATAAATGGTGCCACAAACCTGGCTAACGGCGGACTGTATCTGGGGCCTCTGCACAACAACCACAACTGTTTCTCTTCAGTGCTGAATAGCGGCAAGGACGACATTTCTGAGGCTGTCGCACACCATCCATTTCGCCACGATTCTCTGTGAGATTGTAAATGTTTTATGGTCATGATTATTATAACAACAGGAAGAGTGACGTAATGCAGCGTGAGTTATATCATTGCATTCATACATACCTGTACACACTGTACGCCGTCACGTTTAATTGAATGCGAAAGGATAATGTCGAAAGGAAATAAGTCTTTTTCAAACGGCTTTGAGTTGCGCGAGTCTCCCTTTGGAACAGATCTACTCCACTGACATGTGACCTAACGTATGCATCATCTTATATGTAGTCTACATCTCCTGGAAAGCGTGTAGTGCATAAATGTCACATGTATGGCCTAGAGGCAATCTATGCATTCGTCGTGTTCTAATCTCACGCACTTAATTCTTTGTATCCATTGCAATCGTTCCTGGTTGACATGGTTGATCTTTGTGCTGGCAACCCAAGCAGCCTTTGCCTCCAGTTCTTTAATCGTGATGAAATCTTCATTTAGAATGATGAACCAGTCGTCGACGTCGCTTCGCCACTGATGTCGTAGTCCTGTGAACGTGACCGCCACCATAAGTTTGATACGCACAAAAGGCCTATCTCAGGAACATTACCTGATGCAACCTCGCTTTTTCGGTGGAGCTTCGAAGCTGGGATCGGACTTATCACGTTGAAGTTGATATTGTCAAGGACTTCATTCAGATTGCACAAACAGAAATCCAAAGTTAGAAAGACAGGAAAGCATGAGACAAGCAGGCACCTTCTCCCTTTGCTCCCCATTTCACAACTACCGTAAGAGACAAGGCACGATTGACTTTCTGCGTCGAGTATACGAGGACAGATGACTGACAGAGAGGAAAGAGAACTGTAGTTATAAGTCTAGTTCTGCTACCCCAGGGTATCAGAGCGTGAATGCTGCAGCAAAGGTGCGAGCAAATAAGTTATTTATATTATATATCTATATATATTAAACGTCCCGTAGTCAATCCGATTACAGCATCACTGCGTACTTAGAAGACGGTATAACTTTTCATTGACGAAAGTTCCCTTTGTCCTATAATACTGTCTTCACAGCTTTCAGGAAGCATTTCTCTGTCCAAAGTTTATGCCTTGGGTGCTAGAAAACAACGAAAACTCTCTGTTCGTCTGAACGGTGAGGTAGACATCGGCAGGGTTCACTTGTTGGGGCGCTCGGCCCAGGCGCTCGTAAGAGTCCTTGAATGATTTCCGGATGATGAGTTCACACAGGTTTTTGCAAGCCTACAGAAGTCGTAAAAAAAGATTACATGTACGTCTTCAACTGCAAGTGCACCCCACTTGCAAATTACTCACCCGCAAAATAACTTTAACAGAGGATGGATAAAAGACCTTTGGCACCAGCTCTTGGTACTGATAGCGAACCCCAATCTCTTCGGCTGTTTCTCTGATAAACCTGAAGACAGCTGGGTTGTCTTCGGGCAAAAGCAAGCAAGCGGCATCCCGACCACTAGTCTGAACAGTCAAAAGCTCCGTGGACGCTGTTGCCTCGACGTCGTTCTTATGCTTTTCATGGTCCTCGACGACATCCACTTCCTCCAGGTCTGTTTCCGCTTCTCTGAGGTTCTTCAGTGTCTCGTCCACGGACTTAAAGTCCACAAGATCTTCCACGGCTGGGACAGAAGCAGAAAGTTTGTCGTCCTTCGCTAGTAAACCGACTGGAACTGAAAAATTGCAATCAGTATTGCAAGTCACGAATTAGCTAAGTTCCTTTAACTTGCTTATGCTAACTTACATTCGATTGGGCTGCTGAAACCGTGGAGGCGGAGTAGGACAAGGATTTCTCTTGTCGACATTACTGCTGGAGTAAGTGCTCCGATATTTTGAAGTATTTTCCTGACAAAATTAGCCCTTATCCACTGCAAAAGAAAGTTGAGAATGCAGAAATCAACTGCCTTCTTCATGCAATGCAAATGATATGCAGCACAAAATCGTTCTACGTGGCAAATCCGGTATATGGTCTGCTTACCTCTGAAGAGAGTTGCTTTGCAACATTCCACGATTTGAAGCATTTGATGCTTGGTGCAGCATAAGAATGAAGACTTCTGTACATAGAATCCTTTGCCATCGGAGTTATTAAAGGCAAAAACCGAGCGATGTGCATTACGCAGGCCTCCTTGCATGAGAAATCTTCCGCCTTCAGATGAAAAACTCTCTCACTGGAAACAAAAATCGAATTTTGTGCTACATTTTTTGGACACCCATGATAAAGGCCGTACCTTAGTAACGCATAATACTCCATCTGCCGCTTCAACAGATGAGTACCCCTCTTGGCCAACCTGCTCTCAACCTCCAGCTGAGTCTCATCGCCTCCTCTTCCAAGAATAGCATTCCAGGTGGAAAGGTCAATGTCGGGATTGACCTTCTCTAACTCCGAGGTAAATGAGACCGTCACCATCTCGGAAGCGGTAGCAGTCGTGGTGCCATTGCTGACGCTGTTGCTCTTAGTGGCATTTTTCTTCAGCAGGCTGGCTCCTGGTGGAAGGATTCCTGGACTTGCTGCTTTCAGGAGGCTGATTCCTGAAGTTGCGGTACTTGCCGAAGACGACCAAGTTTTGCAGGACTGCGATAAAAACCCGCCGCTTCGTACGGGATGCTGCCATGATCTCTCAGTGTTTCTAGGTTTTACATCATGCGTAAGAGAGATTTTGATCCCGTTGCTTTTGGTCTTGGGGACAAGTGGAGACGGCTTCATCGAGGCCTTCTCACCAAGCATATTTGGTGAGGTAGTCCCCTGCTTTTGAGACCTTGGCAGAACCGTGAATGGGAGGAACATTGTTTTACCTTTCTTGTCAGTATACTTTAGGAAGTTAGTCGTCTCGATGCCATTCACTTGCTCGGAAGAAGCTCCGTTCTCTTGCAGAGTATCATCTTCGGTTTCTGACTTCACGGTAACTTTGCCAGATTCCGCTAAGAATCCGTTTTGAACAGTCTCATGTTCAAAACATGCCTTCTGTTCGGCCGCATCTTCGGAACTTTCTACAGGTACCTGCATGGTCTCCAAGAAAGACTCTGGTAGGATATCTTCACTCTCGTGTGGAATGACCCAGCCGTCCGGAGGGTTTTTCAAATGGTCGATGATTGCCTTTGATGACATTGGATCACTCTTGGCATCCTCCATTGCATCCTTATCTATAACGTTAGGATTGTGTAGCCAGACATCAACTACCGTCTCTGATCCCAGAGTCTGCAGCCCAGTATATGTCCTGTCCAACTTAAGATGGTGAATCACGTCTATGGGTTTGTCTCGCTCGCCCTTAAAGTGGATCTGGATTCTGGCGGGGAACTCTCCCCAGCCCCTCCTGGTGAGGTGGAAAGGAGGTGCCGTCACCTCGATCAGGTCGTGCGGATGGTAGCTCGGGTGAATGAGAAACCGCACTTTCGAGACGACATCGCTTACGTCGGGAGTGTCTCGGTCACCACGGACATAAATCATCCACTTATGAGTGGATTGATCCTCTCGCTGATCACACTCGATCCACTTGGAGACGTTGCCCACGATGAAACGACGCTTTTCCTTGTGCTGCAGTCCGCGAGGCTCGGACAATTGCGGTAAGTTGGAAGAGGGTTTGGGCGGAACGTAGCAAGGAATTTTCTCCGTCTTCTCCGCCTCTGCCTCAACCAGAGGTTCTATCTTGACGGAAGTTCCTTCAAGCAGATGCGACTTGGATCTTGGTTTGGCGTATGGTGACGTGGAAGGACGTTTGCCGGACACCAAGGACCTGGTGGCAGGATGTAAACACACTTCGTCGGGTTGGGAACGTGTTTGCTAGAAGGAATTACGTAGCAATAAAACGTCATCAGACATTACATCGTCTATCGGTACCTTGATAAGCGATCCCGAATAGTAGTTGGTGACGGCGGCGTATCTGACGAGATGCAGATACTTTTGAATTTGTAGCAGCCTTCGATCTATTTCCTCCTCCTCTTCTTCCTTCTGACGAAGCGACGACCCAAACTCACGCAAGACCACCTGGCGCACGCGTTCTTGAACTCTCTCCTGAGCTGTAAATTCGAAATCTGACGCTAAATTCTGCTCTTTAAGCCCTAACTTCAGTTTACTTCACACATATTTTTTGATCACGATGATCTAACAGACGTCACTGAAGTCAGAGTGACCTGAAACTTGCCGCAAGCGATTATCTTCGAATGCCCCGTCAACATGTCGGCATTGATAAAAGGAATTTCTCTGCTCGTGCTCAATGTTAGACCGAACTTTTGGCCTCCTCCCTACCTTCGTGCTCAACTCTGCGCATCTTGTTGGCGATTGCGATCTCCTCTGGCGTCTTCTCGACCCGCCTCTTGGCACCGGCACCACCGCCCTCCGACACCGGAAAGGAGGCCATGGCGGTCATCGACGTCGTCACCACGCCGGTCGTACAAGGAGCATACTAATGTGGACTTGACTGCGTGCGTGTCCCGTCCGACGTGGAGCGTGCGTGTGCGTGCTCAGTCACCGCCTCCGAGAACGAGCGAGCCCCGTGGTATTTGTTTTGTTTTCTGGTTTGCGTCAGCTGCGGCAGACAGCGCCCGCCCGGTCGGCCTTAAATGGCACCGGCCGGCGAATATCAAGAGTTGCTAGTAAATACTCCAATGTCTTGGGGAAGAAAAGTCTTATTTCTCTCATGAGAAAGTATTGTTAGCATTAAACTGCAAAAAATGTTTCTACATCGCTCATATCTAGTATAGGAATTGGTTCGGAAACAAACCCCACCGACTCCTTGAGCATTGCCTTCGATCGAGAAGCGACCAGTTCGCTGTGTGGCAACTCTCGCTTTTTCGTGTCACATTTGAATAACGAAACGAACGGCAGGACGAAGTGGACCTCGTACGAGTGGAGGAGAAGCCAAGCCAGCGATGTCCAGCATCCCGACGCCAGTGACCCGATCCGCCGGTTCTCGTCTGCCCGGTCCGAAGACTGCGCCGACGCCGGCGGGGTCCAGGTCAAAGGGCCCCGAGTTCGCCGTTCCGACGGCCACTGGAAAGCGGCCCCGAGGATCCGAGGATCTGGAGGACGGGCTGGCCAAAAGAACCAAAAATGGTAATTCGAAGCAAACCATTCAGCAGCTCTTATGCTTTGAAGAATGCAATCCTCGTCCGACACTTAATCCTCTGATTCGTAGCACGCAACAACTTACAGACAAATTTGATTGGAAGAGGAAAAAAATCACATCATCTCTACCTTGAGAGTTTCTTTGACGTCGCAATTCCTTTCAGATTTGGCTGCCCCAACAGGGACCCTGAATAAGGCCAAGTCCATGATGAATATCGCCAATACCACTCGAAGCAGTCGAGTCACCAACACCTCTGCGGCTCGAGTGGCCAAACCGCTTTCTCACAAAATGATGACCGGCAGGCCGACCTCCGTGACGGCAAAGACGGCGTCTATGACGGGACCTCAACGGCGACAAGCGACCACGGCCGGTGGAGCCAGGGGAGCTATGAGTGACCGAACTAATGTTGCAGTAAAAAGTGAAACCACGGGAAATGGTAAGAATGAGTCCTGCTGTCCGACATGATTTGGGATGTACATATTCCTTTTCGTTCAGCTAACAAGAAGCGCGCTCCCTGGGACCTTAAGGGCCGCCTAACGGATATGGAAGCCGAATTTTCGTCCACCAATACGCGCTTAGCCTTGCTGGAGTCACAGAACAAGTCGCTGAAGAGCGATGTGCAGCACAAAGAGAACGAGGTTGCTCAAAACAACCAGCAGCTGGATGACCTCAAGGCAGAAAATGCAAGTCTCCGTGAGAAATGTGAGGGCCTTGCTAAACAGTTGGAGAAAACTAAGACCGATCAAGAGGAATCGGAAAGCAAATTCCGCCGCCAGCTTAGTGAGCTGGAGGCTGACAAGGCCTCATTGGAGCGTCGGCTGAAGGCATTGGAGAACGACCTTGTGACGAAAGAAGAAGAATTGTTTCAAACAAAACTCAGCCTCTCCAAGATAACTGCATCATCAGCTGGAATCTCAGCCGAACTGGAGGGAACAAAGAAACTTTTGGAAGCATCTCAAGCAGAAGTGGCAAAACTGACCAGCTTGAACTCGGATCAGGCAGCCGCGATCGCTAGTTATGAAGACAAGGAGAGGGCGTTTGAGATGGAACGACGACGATTGCATAATGCAATCCAAGAACTCAAGGTTCACTCAGCAAATTGAAAGATTTAAGACATCTCCGTGTGGACTACGTACTTTTTTTAACAGGGCAATATCAGGGTCTTCTGTAGGGTCAGGCCCCTGCTGGTAGGCGAGGAGAACAACTCTGACGGCAACATCAAGCACATTGAAATCATCAATGATAACTCCTTGGCCCTTGTGAGAAAAGTTGGTAAGGCTTTTTATTTTACTATGCAATTCGAAAATTGTGACATTGGATAATCTTCGCGCGTTGCCACCATTTTGCAGACAATCCTTGTGACGCTGTAGCCGGTGGTCTGAAGGGCAAAAATGGTCGGTACGACTTTGACTTTGACCGTGTCTTCGGACCCGGTGCCAAGCAGGAAGAAGTGTTCAACGAAATCAGCCAATTGGTACAGTCCGCCATTGACGGCTACAATGTCTGTATTTTTGCTTACGGGCAAACTGGGAGTGGTAAGACCTTTACCATGGAAGGCGGTACCGACGAGGATCAGAAGGGGATGATTCCCCTGACGATAAGCAAGATTTTCGAAGAGACTGCGAGGCTCACAGAAAAGGTGAAATGAACAATTGTGTCATAACACGGTGAGCTTTTTATCTCTCCGTTTTTGTTCGTAGGGTTGGTCTTACAAGCTTGAGGCCAGTTTCCTTGAAATTTACAACGAGGACATTAAGGATCTCCTCGCTACCGAGAAGAACTTGAAGTACGATATCAAGAGGGCAAGTAGCGGTGGCTGCGACATTCATGTCACCAATCTTCGCGTGGAGGAGGTTTCTACTGAATGTCAAGTCGCCTCGCTTCTCCGTCTGGCTCGCAAGAATCGCGCTGTTGCTGCCACTGCATGCAATGAACATTCATCGAGGTCCCACTCAGTTTTCCAGGTGCTTAAAATATCTTGACACTAACTATTGAACCCGTTCTAAGCAAAAGACTTCTTCAGCTGAGGATTTCGGGTTCCAACGATCTGACGACCGAGAACTGCACGGGAACCCTCAACCTCGTGGACTTGGCCGGGAGTGAGAGGCTCAAGGAATCCGGATCTGAGGGCGCTCGGTTGACTGAAACTAAGAACATTAATAAGTCGCTCGCGAATCTCGGAAATGTCATTATGGCGCTGGCACAGAAGGTAAGAGTTTCTAGACGGTTATTTGGTGTTCATGCAATGAGCATGGTCTTTCCAGGACTCCCACGTGCCCTTCCGGAACTCCAAACTGACGCACCTGCTTCAGAATTCACTTGGTGGCAATTCCAAGACCCTGATGTTTGTGAATCTTTCTCCTCGTGAGGATTTCCTAATGGAGACCCTGAACTCCCTACGGTTTGCCAAGAAGGTGAACCAGTGTCACATCGGAACCGCCACCAAGAAGGTCAAATGATTAGTCTAGCAAGAACATTGGAGCCTACATGTATTTTTCTCGAAACTTTGACCTATGTTTGTAAATAGTCTACTTTTGGTATGATAGTTAATAGTATTCTCGTCTCTCTTAAGGTATGGCTTAAGTTTGTGTCGATAGTAGAGAGTATGCTCCCCTTTGCCGTCGCGGCGAATCGACAGGACAGGCCCAAAGAAAAGAGAGAGAAGAAGAACTGCGCGCGCATCCTTTATACTCTCGCCCTTCGAATGTGTCCCACATTCCACACAAAGTCCACAGCTGAGTCAGCTGCCACTGAGCCCCAAATGGTGCCAAGCACTGTACTCGGGCCACTGTACACCGTACACCGTATGTAGACTGATCAGTGATCACGCTGGTCACCAGTGGCAGCTGACTCAGCTGTAGACTTTGCGTCCCACATTCGAAGGGCGAGAGTATAAAGGATGCGCGTTCTTCTTCTCTCTTTTCTCTGGGCCTGTTCTGTCGATTCGCCGCGGCAAAGGGGAGAATATTCTCTAGTCTCTTTTACTCTCGAAGATCTGTGTCTGTACAAGCTTGTGACGTCAGTGCACATTGACCAGGGTTCCATGGAGATGACCCAAATGTGTCATCCAACTCCGTCAGTGTAAACCTTCTATGCAGACTGGCTAGAACCACCTTTGACTGAAAATAGTTGCCCGATTCTTAAGTTTTAGTCCAGTGACTAGTGGGGTCAGTGAAGAGGGATGTGAGGAGTTTATACACCTTGCGTGCGAGTGCCCAGCACTTGCCACGGAACGCCTCGGCTCCGTACGAGGCCTCAAGCTGTATCGCCACACAGGCGTGATGTTGTTTCATCAGAATGGGGGAGTCGATGTGGTGGATGTAAACAGGAATGGTAAGGTCATCTGCTTGATCAAAAGGAATGTGATGAAAATGGTGAATGAAGATACTAGATAAAGAGTCCATCAAATTCTATGCCACATCCGTCTTCAAATACCAGGAGGACGCTCACATGAACTTCAAAACTTCAGTTTGGCCTTATCTAAAGTTTTTTCTCACAAAGCAAGAACAATCTGTAAAACCGCGCAGTTTGTGAGAGTCATTGAATGATAACACATCAAACGATACAAGATGAACACAGATGAAGAGTCTATTAAATTCTACGCCAAATCCGTGTTCAAATATCAAGAGGATGCCCAGATAAACTACAAAACTGCCGTCGGGTCGTACTTACAGTTCTTTCTGACAAACAATGAAAGGGAGTCTTATGCCAAAGCCGATCCCAAGTTCATACACAATACCACCGGATACAACGGGATCTACATCTTCATCTGCCAAGCCACAAACATCTACTGCCCAAAATGCGTCCTTTTCAACGACGAGAAAAAGATCATCTCCCTCAAACTCGAACCTGACTCTTTTAGGGGACCCAAACTTCAGTTTGGCCTTATCTGAAGTTTTTTCTCACAAAGCAAGAAC
>JAAUXU010000249.1_pt1 | contig 20660 bp, 28 predicted proteins | sample 7278151 | NCBI WGS metagenome assembly JAAUXU01 (sample SAMN14350113, study PRJNA611818) | marine sediment metagenome | isolation source: surface marine sediment (1.8m) | place: French Polynesia: Moorea | collected 2018-08 | reverse complement strand
CCCCCCCCCCCCCCCCCCCCCCCCCCCCCCCCCCCCCCCCCCCCCCCCCCCCCCCCCCCCCCCCCCCCCCAACGCGTCAGGGGTGGATGAACGGACGTGTGATATTTTGCTCACACAACATTTGCTTTTATGGCTGAAGCCGTTTTTGACCACTGTGTAGGCGCAGAGGAGGAGGGGGAGGAAGAGGAGGTAGGAGCAGGAGGAGCAGGAGCAACACCAGCAACAACACACACAATTGGCTTGAAATAGGATAGCTCTCTTAATTGCTCTCCTGCCTCCTCCTGTGGTGATTGCATGATAAATATGATTTTTATAGCTCCTTTAGTACCTCTTTGAAAGCTGAACCTGAGCTTGACGAGAGGATGCAAGCACCAGTTTTAATGAATTCGTCAAGTTAGCCCTGCCTCTCTCTCTCTCCACTCCACTCACCCCTCTTCTCCAATCACTCTTGGCAAGGTCATAGTTCTTTCACCCCAAGCTAACAAGGTAAGCCATATTCATCAACACGATTCTACTTTTTTGGGGGGGTTGAATTTTTACCCCACGAGCTCAGCTTTTCTCTCGATTTTAAAGTTTACCAAGGGGGGTTGAGGAGGGGGGGGGTGGAGGGGGGGACGCCAGATTTTAAACATCTCATTTTTGGTTCTGGCATATAAGGTTTCCAGGTACGAAAAAAAAAAAGTCTCCGCCGCCGCCGCCGCCGCCGTCGCCGTCGCCGCCGCCGCCACCAACACCACCACCAACTGGGTCAAAAGGGAAGAAGAGAGGGAGAAGAAAACGGTCAGTGGAATTGCATTTTGCTGCTCATCTGCAACAAGCCTTTGTTGCTGCTGCTTTGGTTTCAAGCAGGCGGACAACTCGCACCTTGAAGTTTCTCGCGCCCCCACCCTCTCCAAGAGGTCCGGCACGCCCGCGCACACGTTGGCGACCAGGGATGGTGATGTAAAAAGGGTCTGCGTTATGAAACCCAGTTGGCTGAGCAAATCGTAAGTCTTCCTCGGTCTGAGAGAAGACTTTTTTTTGTACTTCTAAAAATTTCATACTCGAGCTAGCATAGGTGGCCGGTGCCAAATGTCGGTATGTGCAAGCAGTCTGCATTCCCTCTATGTAGCGAGCAGTCGAGCCGCCTATTTCGTGGAGAATAATTGTCTTGCCAGTGTGCACTCAGTTGCATGGCTGTCCACAGACAGAAAGGGGCTATAAATTACCCACCAAACGAGCATTGCCCGATTTCTTAGATTCCCAATTCCACGCGGCTTTCCTCCCGCTGAGAGGCTCCCCCCCCCTCTTTCGGGGTCAATTTGCGGTGAATAGCTCAGAAAATGCAGCGGTCTCTCTCTTCTCTCCCTGCACTGTGTGCACTAGTTGTATACACACTTATATAGTCTTGTGTATGTATATATATATATATATACACACACAGTTTTTACGTGTGCGTGCAGGACATACCTATAAGAATGGAGGGATGCATACTTGCACTGCAGAGAGTACATCTGGGATGTACTTTTACCTCGTGCTCTAAATTCAGGTTGCCACACTATTTAGCCAATTTTTGCACATGTTCGTATGTGCGAAAAGGAACCATCGTTGCTGCGGGGGGAGGAGAATATCTACCGTATTCTCATCTCGTCTTTCACTCACTTGAGTGGCTTTTTTTTCTCTCTGTTGCTACCTGCCAAGGATCGCACGTATCCTACACGTCTTCACTTAAATGTCTCCTTTCCTGGTCGTCGCCGTCGTCGTCGTCGTCTTCCCCCCCTCCTCCTTCTGGGTCGGTTGGTTGGTGACAGTTTTCTACTGTAAAGTGGGACAGACAGAGCCCCCATTTGAATGGTTTTCAGCAGCTCATCAGAATTCCTCAGAGAAATCGCACAATACCATTGTTGCAATATTGCGAAAATGCCGCCCGCCGGCCCGGACGATCGCCAAAAGACAGGAGGAGGGCAAAAGAGAAACTTTTGAACCGGTAGCGCAGTCAAACTCAAAAATAGATTTCATTATTATCCTAGCAGGGCTCAGTCAGTCCGGGCGCTTCCTGTTTCTTGGCGGCCGAGCAGAAGAGAAATGAATTGCTACGTGAGAGATGATATCATCTGCGATATTTGCGCGAATTTTGATGGCTCAGTGGTCAGAGGAGTCGGGCTGATCGAATTTCAACCCCATTATTAGGAGTGACTTCTTCTACTGTAAAGTGCGCGCTGATCAGCGTTGTGTGTAGCGTACAATTAGCAAGAATATAACTATATAGCAGCAACGTAAGACATGTAGAGTAAGTGGCGCGCAGGGGAGTTGGGAGGGAAGGAGGGGAGGCAGATGAAGTGAAAAGTGAGTCTCGCCTCCGACCCTCCCACCTGACACTCCCACTGCTTTTTGTCCTCCTTTCTTCCCCATCAGTGTCTTTTTACGCCGACATACGTGTATTCTTACGTAGAGGAGGTGCGTAAAGCCTCCGTCCTAGGTGCTTATAGAAACTGGCTGCGTTTTTTTTTCTTTTTTCAAGGTGAATCTCTCCGTGTGTGTGATTAGCAGCTCTAATGCTCTGCACCTGAGTACGTGTGAGAAATTGTGGGCTGTACGTACTGCCCCAGTGCGTTGAGAGAGTGAGCTTTCATACTTCTACAGTAGAGTCTCGATTTGACGATACGAGCCGTAATGATCTACCATTAAATCACGTGGTGTGAACAGTTGGAGAGCAGCGGAAACTGCCGTTAAATTTAGACTTTACTGCAGTCTTTAAAAAAAGCGCAGTTTGTAGCTATTTGGTGCATGCTAAGCCCACAGTAGAATAGGCTGTCATCTTAGCAATGCCCTGGGAGCATTTTGAGGCTATTTTTTGTTTACTCACGTGGCTTGGCGATGATGTTAATCTGTCTAGTCTGGAAGTGGTACTCGTCTCCCCCCTGGTCCCAGTCGTCGTCGGCCTGGTCGTTCTGCATGAGGTGGTGCCTGTACCTGGAGAGCAGCTGTCTCACCAGGTGCGTGGGCACCGCATCGGCGGCGCTCACGTTGGGTGCCTCCGACATCCCCAGCTTGCGCAAGATCTTCTCCCTCACGTCCTCCCTCGTGAAGTTCTTGAAGAGCTCCCTGTCCACGCAGGACGAACAATTCCTCACGGCCGCGGGCGGGACGATGGAGTTGTTCTCCTCGAAAAAGTTGCTGGTGCCGCCTCCGCCGCCGTCGTTGTTCCTCGCCATCCTGCCGAGCTCCTGGTGCTGCCCCCGGCAGAGCTGCAGGGGTGCGACGACAACGAAGAGTAGGAGTGGAGGCAGGAGGTGTGGTAACAACGTGGACGGTACGAGGAGGGATAAAGGCATCTTGGTAGTAGCCGCGTGTGTTTTCTTTTTAGCGTCCAACACCGGACTGTGCGATGCAGTTTTCCGATTCCCGCGTAATATAGGTAGGCGGCGACCGGTGTAATCGGCGACGGCGACGGTCGACGATGGCGGCGTCGGCGGCGTCGGCGTCGGCGTCGGCGTCGGCCCTCGGACGAACAGACGGACTAAAAAAAAAGCAGAAAAAAAAGAAAAAAAAAAGGTCAGATGCATTCCTGCTTCGGATGCACCGAGCCAGGAGAAAATCTGAAGTGCGCACATTCATGGCATGAAGAAGAAGAAGAAGAAGAAGTAGAAGAAGCGGGCTCATTGTATAGGCATTGGATGCAATTTTGCACAATGAATTTTCAGACACAGGTAGGTTGAGATGGAGCGAAAAAATTGCCAAGGAAGAGCATTGCAGTTTTTCCTCCGCTCGCGATGTGTCGCTGCATGAAAAAGCATCGGTTGGAGTGAAGTTTTCAGTAGAAATGCTTCCACTACCAATGTATCTACTAATACTACTACTACAACTTCGTGCCGAGCTAGGTGGGTACGCACGCACACGCGGGTACGCACGCATGAGCAAGCAGGAAATGATGGGTGGGAAAAAAATCAGGCCTCTTTACGTAAAATGATAGACGCAGCCGCACATGTTTAGTTCGTATAAGTATATTTGTGTCTTCTCATGAACCTAGAACGAAGAATGAACAAGCTATCACAGCATCAAAATCATACGTGTGTAGTTCATTCTAATTATAGAAAAGCTTCAATGCAACCAACCTCAAAACTAATAGAGATGCATTTTTGTTTGTTCTTCAGTGTGGAATGGGAGACATTATTGTACGTAGTACAGTACAAATAGTACGACGACGGTCGAGTATAGTAGTAGTACTAACTTTCAGTGCTCTTAGTACATAGGGGGTATGTGTGATATGTCCGGAACATCAACAATAAATCTGTCCTCTATATGTTTTTTTTCTTTATAGATCGTTGTCCCATTCCAGTCTCTCCCTCCTCTGATCGACTACTCTGACTTCCTCCTCATCGTCATCGTCTTCGTCCTCTTCGTCCGATCCAGAATCAAATGAATCCTCTTCGTCCTCTTCATATTCCTCCACTGGATTCTCATTGGCCACTGTTGTATCCTGTTTCAAAGGTATATTAGAGCTCGTATGACGGACAGCTTGTGGTGGCGGATCTCACTTCAAGCAATAAAGTTGTTGTTGTTGCTGTTAGACACGAGCACGAAAGTGCGTTCGTCTCTCTCACCTCGAGAGGGTTCACCGTGATGTTAAGGGCCGAGTCGTCCCACGCCATTTCCTCCTCGGCCGCTGCAGTCGCCTGCTGACGCTGGTGCGAGGCACGCATCCTGACTATGGCTAACACCATCAGCACGGCCAGGAGGAAGACGAAGACCACGGCCATCAGAGCGACCACATTGTCTGCATTGACGGCAACGGAAAAAAAGTGAAACATTGCAGTTTGAAATTTGGGATCTTTACTCACTTCTTGCTCCGGTGGCAACGTCGATCTTCATTGTCTTGTACCCGGTCTCCTCCGCCGTCTGCTCCTGAATCTTCATATGGACGTCGTCCACGTGTTCGTCGTCTGCAGAGTGGATCACACTCAAGGTCTGGGCATACTCGTTGCTGACGAAGCGACCGCTCAGTTCAGAGCACACGATGCCAAACTGGCGGTTCAAGTAATAGGCTGGCTTCTGGTTGGTGTAGATTACCTATAGGAAAAGAATCACGTTCACACTGCAGCCCATGGGAGACGAAATGGACGGAAAGCATCTCACCTGTCTGAGGAGTCTCTCGTAGTTGTAGATCATCTCAGCTCCTTGGAAAGTCGCTCCTTGGCTGGTGACCTTGCCCACAATGTTCAAGGACTGGAGCAGCGCCTCTGGGATGTCGATTATCTCATGGTCGGCATTCAGTGGAGGGCTGACGGTCACTGTGCAAGAGTCCAGGCGGTTTTCGATGCCATTCACTGGCTCGCCTGCACATCAGGAAGTCAGAGTTGTGTTGTCACTAGGGAGAGGAGCTCTCGCTCCGGGAAAGCTCCTTACCATTTTCTGGAGATCCAGTTGTCATAAGGATGTGGACGTCCGCAAAGATTCTCACACCCATCTTGAAATCCTGATGCTCCCTGGCGATGTCTTTTGTGCCAGAGATGGCAATCTTTGGCTCCTGAACGCTCAATACATTGACAGTAGCCTTGTGTTCTTGTAGAGTGACCTCTTGGTCGTTGCCGGCACAGGTCACCCATGTGGACAAAGTGACCAATCGACGACCAGGAGACGGAAACTCCCTAACCATAGGCAAGTCACGTGTAGGACATCAAACCGAACAAGCCCGTCTAGTTTACCTTGTGTTGAGATACGCGACTTGCTGGAGCAGCCGGTCGAGCCCTTCTCCGCTGGGGCCATCCACTGTGACCGCAGAGCCTTTGCCGTTGGCCACCATCTCCATCCCCGGAGCGATGGCGCTGGCGGCAGGAATTTGGAGAGACTCGGCACATTGGTGAAGACAGCGGATGACTTCTAGATTCTCCGTGGCATCAGACAAGTACGAAACACCAGCCAAATACCCGGACAGCTGATGTTTGTAAGTGTCTTCAGATCCTAAAGATTTTTCGTGGTCATATTTAGGTTGACACGTACACATGGGTACTCTGTCCGTTTATACCTTGCCAGCAAGCTCCCAAGGTGGTCTTTGTATTGACGTCAGCGACTGGGTGCAACGGCCAGTCGTCAATGACCTCGGGATTGTCCTTCGTGGGTTGCCAGCGGTCACCGTCGATCACGAGATCCACCATGGGGAAAGTCACCAAGAGTGCAATGTGGTGCCATTCGTTGTCACAGACCTACAGCAGTACGCAGATGTCGAGTTTGCCAACGTATACGTATGGCACCGAGAGGGCTGAAATCTATGTCTTTGTCTTACCTGAGGCAACTTCCACCTCCATTCGGCTGGCCTGAAGACGTTCTCCTCGCCGACGGAGTACTCTCTTCTGAGCAGTAAGACCAGCTTACAGTTACGGATGAACAGGGCCATGTGGTGGCGATTCTTTTCTGAATAAATGCATATTCGAATGATACATGAAAGCCTTCATATTAAGCATATTCTTTGGCTTCCGGTCGTCCGGTCATTTTAGGGACCCAGTAGCAGGGTTTTTTCTTGAGAGGGGACCAAATGAGGTATGCGTGTGTGACCAAATGACCGGATGCCACAATTGTGTACTTACTGTGATCGTCTGCCCTGCAAATGATGTGCTCCTTTCTGTGCTTGTCCTCCTCGTTGCTCTCAGTGTGCTTCAGCCACGTGGAGAATGTAAATTTATCACCGGGGGCAAAGTCAGCCACGTCCACTCCAGTCTTTCCGTCGAATCTGCTGTGATAATACTGTGGTGAGTGAGTAAAAAATGAAGGAAAACCTTTTTCCTTACTCCTTCTGGCTTTCTTTCTACTATAGCCTCGTGCACTCGTACACGGTCCTAAACACCTCATAAGTAGACCCTCCCCTGCCTCTCCCTCCCCCTTTTGCACTTGCTTAACTTATGACTGGCACACAAACAATGCTGTAAGACTTCATGTGGATGAGAATGATGATAACCTTGTAATCGTGGCATCGCTGAGGTGTCCCTGATCTCTCTGTTCCGCGATATTTTTGTCCGGCGGCAGCAGCTCTACTGCCTGCTGGTTCGCTCCGCACAGTCTGCGCTGGCTCCAGAGGCTGTAAGTGTCACGGTCGCAGCCCTTGCCAATGTGGGCAGTTTCCAGCTTCACCGTGGCCTTAACGCTTTCAACCTTGCAGTCGTTGTCTTCCCCCGGGCAGGTCATGAACGTGGCTTTGGGAAAGATTGGCTGCGGACCAGTGCTGGGTATGTAATTCAAAAAGGAGGTCAAATCTGTAAGGAAGAGGCAAAAGGATGACCTAGGGCAATAGCTCTCGAATGCATAACGTTCGTCGATGTGCAATGTACTCAGTATGAATTTCTCACACACTTTTGACTGGGCCATATGGAAGACTTATGGAAAAGGGGACAACTGACACATTTCTACTTCAATTATTCAGTCGAAATGAGTGTAGTACATGTATGCATAATGTTCAGCTTATTGGCTAGCATGTGAGGACGGAGAAAGAGCGCCTCCTAACGTTACCTGTCCATCCTGTGTTGCAAGGTCGCTGCACCTCTACGACGATCAGCATGGGAGCTGACTTCAGCCCCTGGCAGTCCTCTGCCACAACCGAGAGGACGTAGCTGTGAGATTCGCTATAGTTCAGGGGCCTGACGGGCTTGAGCACGCCGGTCGCGTCCGAGATCTCGAAGGGCTGATTCTCGGTCTCAATTGTGTAGCGGCACACCCGTCCCGTCCCGTCCCGATCGGTGGCAGAAAGAGTCACCAAGTCCTCAACTACCTCGCCCTCCTTCAACACCGCCTTGATGGATTCCGAGGGCCACTCTGGGGCAAACTCGTTGACGTCATCCACGTCCACTGTCACATGAACCCTAGAGCGAATTGAGACCTTACGTATACATGTCGATGCCCATGGTGCAGCCCTGGACTGAGCTCACATTGTTACTGCAAAGAATACCTGTCAGAGTAAGTCCCAGCACATGATATTGCCTCTACTTGGAACGTGTACTCGCTTCTCTGTTCGAAATCGAGGCTCTCCGAGGTAGTCAGCTGGGCCAAACCGGTGCCCTGATCCAGAACATTCAACTGAAGAACAGAGAGAGAGAGAGAGGAGAGACATGACTTAAGCAGTTGACTCGTTTAGTCAATTGGTTTGCATTAGGACTATGCTGAACATTCTAGGGCCTCAACTCCGGGCCTGAGCGACAGAGGGCACCAATTACTCACTTGAAACGGAGCTCTCGTTTCTCCGTGGTGCTTGACAATGTTGAACTGACAGACAAGCTCATCGCCTTGGGTGATTTTCAGCTCCGGATTCAACCTGACGACTGATCCGGCGGGCAAGTTCTCGGCAATCCGGCCGCTGTAACCAGCTTCAGGTAGGGAAAACCCGAGGGCCGCTGCAACATTTTTCACCAACTCTTAACTTTCGGGGGCGAGCATCGATATCTTTACATAGAAATCAAAACAAAAACAAACCAGGCACAAAAAACCCTTGGTTGCGGTTGGAAAATGGCAGAAACTTTGACGTTGATCCTCACCTGATTTGACAGCCACGAGGCAAACAGCGGCCAGAAGTGGCCCAATCCGTATCACCATCTTCGAAGACTGTTTTCAGTGCTCCCAATCGATAGCTGAGAGCAGGAAGGTCGAGTGAAAGCCCTTAAAAGCAAGTAGCTGACTCCCCTGTAGCCAAGAGACCAGAAGGAAAGCACTTTTGCTGCTCTATCCACCAGTGCCCACACAAGTTGAAGTAGAAAGCTTTTTTGTACCCCTCTTCTGGGGGAGGAGGCAGGAGGAGGCAGCACCATTTGTTTGACCTTGTACTGCACAAGCCAGTCAGCTTCTATGCAGAACAAAACAGAACTGCAACCCGCGTATGCCCTAGGACATCGTACTCTTCAATGTGGTGGTGCTGGTGCTGGTAGGGGGAAAGGGGGAACAGGGGGAAAGTCGTTCAGATCGACAAACCTGCGTAGATCCAATGACGTACATACGCTACGTACACGTGCATGCACTTGGTTATCCTTGAGGGGCCTCTTTTTTTCCATCTAGCCTCCATGACCTCATCGATCAAGGTGCTCAACCACGGCGGCGTGGCGGTCGAGAACGCTGGGGACCGACTCGAGCTAATGATGACGGAGTTGAATCGGCTTCTCCTGGAGATCAAGTCTAACTTCGTCAGCGACGAAGGCGGCGTCGACTACGGCGGGATCGCGGCGAGCGCTGTTTTCGAGCAGTACCAGACCATGACGCTGGGTCTGAGATCTATTGACTTGGGCCGGATAAGTCAAGATGGAAGAAAGGCGTTCATCATCAACCTGTACAATTGCCTCACCATACACGCAATGGTGGAGCAAGCGACGTTGCCAGAATCGCCCCTGAAAGCCAAAGGTCCGTGGAATATGTAGGACATAAGCACGTGTGTGCAATGTACAGTGTGGGGGAAAAAATATGGATTTGTGGGTATTATGTTAAGAGCGCTCGACATTCCTTCTCAAAGAGATAAATTCAACCCTATAACGCAATCGAAAGCAGTGAGACTTGTAAAAATCCTAGAATCCAAGATCGCCAACGTGAACTACCCACTGACCACGTACGTCGAATCGAGCAAGACTTTGGGACAATAACCCTGCCATTTTTCATTTAGAGGTTTTTCTCCTTGCCCATATAGTCATCGATGAGGTCGAGTCTGTTTTTAACTTTCCCAGGTCCAATTTCTGCGTTCAAGTCTTACTTTGTCGTCGCAGGTCTCTGGACCGACTATGGTTACGACATTGGCGGCCTCACGTACACTTTGGACGACCTCGAACACGGTCTTCTTCGATGCAACCGTCCTCATCCAACCAAGGGTAACAAGCTTATAGCAGAGGGTGACTCAAGGTGGGAGGATCACAAACTGTAGCATGCCTTTCTTAGAGACAAGTACGTAGCGTAGCAGGGACTTTTTAAGGTTGAAGTTTGTCATGGAACATTGTGACTACCGAATTCACTTTGCCCTCAACTGCGGCGCTCGTTCCTGCCCGGCCATCAAAACGTATGAAGAGACACGACTGAACCAACAGCTGGAACAAGCTGCAGAGTCCTTCTGCTCACAGGTCAACAAAGTAAAGCATCCGTAGGCCTCAAGAGCAACAACAGTACAACTTTTATGCTCAGGAGATCACCTTGAACCGTGGCGCAGGCCTTCTTAGGCTGTCCAAGCTCTTCCAGTGGTACCAGTCGGACTTCGGTTCCAGCGAGCGCGAGTTCCGCCAGACGCTCACCAAGTACGTGCGGGATGAAGAGATAGCCAAGGCACTGGCAGACCAAGATGGTTGGGGGATCGACTACGTTGATTATGACTGGGCTACGAATTCAATGAGATAGTTGTTATTATTGAAACGTTAGCAATGCCCACCACAAAATTACACAACAGCAGGTGAGGTTTCTCGGCCGATTTCCTTGCCGAAAAAACTTTTCAAAGGGCAACTTCTTCATCACGAGTTGGAAACGCAGCCCTCATAGCTGTAAATACAGGCTATGATTTATTTTTTTCTTTTAACCACTCATTACTGTAACACGAGGCCGATTTTGGGGGGCGACATTTGCGGGCAGCGCCAGTTATAGAGGTAGTACTGCAAATTCCCGTCGCCGATGCCAAATTTCAGCTTCTCCAAGAACTCGTTGTTCTCCATTAGGTCCAGCGCATTGAACACGTCAAAATCGGCCTGCAAAGAAAGCAACATAAGCTGGTTTAATATTACTCGCTCGAAAGCGGCAAAATGTATTAGTTTGAATACAATTTCTGGCAATATCTACGAATATTGTGACGATTTTGCAAAACTGTGTGGTTCTGGCTTAAAACAGAAAGTTACGGAAACATCCCATTATGTTTAAACCTATTTTTCCGCTCTGTGATACTGCTCACAACTGTGAGGTCAAGCTGCCTGCAAACACACCTTCTTTGCAAGCACCAGGGCGTCCCCGATGAGGTCCGTCCACGACACCGTGTTCGCCACGTTGTAGAATGAGTAGGCTGCTCTCAGCTTCTTGTGTGTCGGATGGCTCATCACGGTGGACGGAAGTGAATAGAAGCTGACGAGATCAGTGAGCTTGTCCGCAGACTCGACCACGTAGGAGTCGATAATGTCGGGTCGGGGGAGAAACCAGTGGCTGAAGTCGTCCTCGCTGAACAACGGGGCGAGGTCGAAGCGAGACAGGTACTGCAAGGAGTCCAACACATCGTTTCTTCAATCACAGTCAAGAACAAAAAAAGGAAAAAAAATCACATGAGTTAGCGGTGGATTCGGTAGGTTGTCATGTTGAATAGTTCTTAATCGTTGTCGAATGTTAAGGTTTCTTGTGCTAAGGTTACTTTTCTGGTCACAGAGGGTGCCACTTTTCTGGAACTATGTGCAGTCAACCGATAACTCGCCCGCTCCAAACGTGAAATTGACCTTTCTACCTCATTGAGCAGCATGCACGCCTCAGGAACATCAGTCGCCTTCATTTTTCTAAGCCCCTTAGTCTTGACTCTGTCCGGCAGTCTGTACAGCTTTAGGTGCCTCTGCATGGTCATATTGCGACTCAGATGAGAAAACTTCACCTCGATCAGCTTTTTGGGGTTCAAGGACCGGTGCCAATATCTGTAAGCCAAAGCATAGGTTAACGAGTTGGACCATTCATGTGTTCCACGAGAAGTTGGCGGAGTGCCAGGAGTTACCCCGTGTGCGCAAGTTGCATTTATTGAAATTTGAAAGTAATAGAGCATTTTTATCTAGACTCTCGGAATGGGCTCGTTTGAGGAAACCTTTGTATTGACCCGTACGTCCCAAAACTGCGGTGAGCATAGAGAGCAAAAATGAGATACGAAAGAATGAATGATTTATATGTAGAAAAAAGGAGCAATCGACTCTTGTCGAGGAGCTGCCAAATAGTCATTCTACAAGAGTAGCTCAATTCAATTGCAAACTTAAGTGTCTCCTGGCAAACTACTACAGTGAGGAATCGGGAAAAGGTCCGTGCATGACAAATTAACAGAGGAGAGTCTTCAACTGTACCCTCGTGCAAACTTTTTTGGCTGCATAGTGCCGTATGCATGAAAAAAGCACCATCGATGTCACGGTACCATGGTGGTGGCAAAATTAAAAGTTTAGGTGAATTCAAAAAGGAAAATGCACCTGCTGATGAAAAGGCAGGATCAACCACATCAAGAACAATATCGGCAAGAAGCAGAGGTTCTATATTATGGAGGATTTCGTTGATCAAGAAGAAAAAGGTCAGTTTTTCACATTAAGCTTTGGGCCTTTACATCATGGAGATGGTTGAGGTTGATGATTTAGAAACTTTAAGCTCTTCCTTGTGCAGGCTTCGTGTGAATACGATTACTTATGTATGTTACGGCAGGCAGAATTTATGCTCCGACACATTATCTTAGGGCATGAATTTTGAACACGCTCAGGATAGCATTTACAAATCGACCGGACTCTAACTTTGCACGGCGTAGGTAACGATATGTATGTATGTTATCATGTAACTATGTTACCTGCAAGTGGATACAGGTTTCGGCAGCACGACACCAGCCGTATAGACAGCCTGGAAAATACCCGAGCAGTTGACCCTACGGGTGATTTCTCTTATGAGCACAGGCGCCAGGCGCTTGGACCGCAGCTTCTTGTGCACGCACAAAAAGTTGATCTCCACCATCTTCTTCTGCCTGGAGAAGCAGAGAAATTATTGCTGCTCACGACGACCTTATTGTGAACAGACCCCTTACTTGTCGTAGACCTTGATGTGCGCAGGTACAGCACTGATGAAGCCAACCATCTTGTTGCTCTTGGTGGTCCTGACGCCGCAATGCCATTCCTTTCGGCTCTGGGGAGGCTGCAGAGCCCAGTGGAGGAATTCAGGAGAGTAGTCAAATCTGCAAATGAAACAAGTACATGTAAGTCGGGGCTGTGGAGTACAGCAAGGAGTTACTAGAACTCACCTGAACATGTTGTCATCATCCTCCACGTAGTTCTCGTTCAAGAGGACGTAAAGCTCCTTCAAGACGAGAGGATCATCGATGTTGAGGGTGTCCCAACGAAAGCCGACAGGCAGAGAGTAAGGGTCTTGGCGAAGTCGATCCAAGGGGATGTCCGGAGCTATATACGTATACGTAAATGGTCAAACAGCATGACGAAGAGGATTCTGCATTGATTAGGACGTCTTGATGGTTGGTTATTTGCGCCCAAAGTCTTGTGACAAGAAAAATGGTTGTCCTTCAATAAACTGACCGATTTCCTCGTTGGTAGTGATGTCTTCGTCCATCTTGGGCACTGGTTGAGTACTCCAAAAGGCGTAACTCTTCTTGGCCGCGTCGTCTGCCGTCTTGGCCGGCTCGGACTGTTGCTTCTGTAACTGCAGCAGTTCCATCGCTTTCTTGATCTTGATAAGCTGTTCTCCATCGAGCTGAGGACCCGCGGGCGCTGCCCCGGCCGCAGTCACGGTGGTGGAATTTCCAGCCGCGGTCTCGTCACCCACGGAGTTGGCCACGGCAGCGGCCCCGTCCGTGGAGTCATTCTTCTTCCCCTTGTTCCTACACGGAGCAAAAATTATTGCAGAAGAACTACGAAATCCCGGTTCCCTAACTCCCTCACCAAGTCTGTGACTCACCTCTTCTCCTTGTTCGCCATGAGGATCAGCTTATCCTTTTCCCATTCATGGAAATGAACTCCACTTACTTTTTCGAAATTTTTCTTTTTTGAGGAATGCTTTTGCTAATCTATTAAGCGACAGCGGCACGAATGCAGCTGCTGCGGTCAGCGTCGCCACTTGAATCAGCCCTGAACACAGTCAAAGTGTGATCCATGTAAGCCTCGGATGTTCAAGTGATTTCGTCACAGACTGCTCGTATCATCGCAGTTAAGTTTACAAGAGTGTTTTTAGTGCAGTCGGTGTATTGTCACAAGCAGTCTGTGACAAAATCACTCGGAAATCCGAATCCTAGGAGTGCAAGACCAGGAACAGTCACATTGGAGGAACTTCACGCCCTGGAAGGATTCCTCTTCCATGTGAGACCTGACCCGCCGGAATTGGCCTCGTGACACATAACTGTGTTGTAACTCTTGACCAGCGGAAAGCTGGCTGCTCTTTGAAAGCAGTCAGGATTGTGTCTTCTAAAACGTGGAAAAGGAAGTGAAAAAGTGGACAGCAGAGCTCCTTTCTGCAGCAGCGTTTATTTCCATTGAACGACTTGTATAACAATGTGTATCAAAGTAATTAAACACAATAACCTAGAAACATGAATGAACTCTTACTCAAGTCAAGATTGGTTTACTAACGGGAGCTGAATGGCAACAATTCCGCTCATCAAAGCTGGCTGTGATATGGATGGCTCAAAACAGACACATAGCCACAGCCACTCTGTGAGGGGAAGCGTCACCCTGTGCGTCGTGTGCAAGATGCTCTTCTTCTCTGTCGTCATTGCGATTTTACAACTCGTCAAATTGGCTGTGATATGTCTGGAGAAAAGTGACCAGGACTAGGGCCTCACACCACGACCAACTTGACGGCTGCACCATCAGCAGCATGATCGTCGCGTGGAGAAGGAAGCTAAAGAAGATCTTTGGCAGACACTCGGCAGAAGACAAAGTAGTGAGATGTTGTGTGTAACCAGCATCTCACTACCCATGTCTTTCAACGAGGGGCAACCATGGAGAAGGGGGGAGGGGGGAGGGCACTGCTTGGACTCTCCCTTGAAGCACTTTCAGCATATCCTTGCGTCCTCGAAAGCGGTGGCGGTGGTAGAGCAGGGCGTCCCCGTCCACGGAGACATGGACGTACTCGCTGCAGGAGGAGGTGGCGCAGAAGTCGGGCTTGTTTACGGTTTGGAGGGATGTGGGCGTCCGTCCGAATCGCTCGCCCTTCCCGCGGGACCGTCCCAGGCTCTCTCTCTCTCTCTCTGCGTGTGACGCGCAGAGAAAGGAGATATCGATCAAGCGAGAGCGACGAAAGAGCCGCGAGGCCCCTCGGCGGCCTCTCTTTCTTTCTTCCTCTCTTTCTCTATCTCACTCTCTCTCTTAGGACGCGCTTTGAAATGGTGGCGGGGCCCCCCCTCCGGCGTCCTCGGCGTCCTCGGGGGGTTGATCTTCAGGGTCTCCCTCCTGCAGGCCGAGGATCCCGTCGGTCGAGAACCATGCGTCCTCCCTGAAGAACGTGGCCTCGGAGTCGGAGAACAAACACACGAGGGAGGAAGAAAACTCTCCGCGGTCCGCGCGTGGCCGCGTCTGTGGCCTCTCGCGCTCGTTCTTGCGTTTTGCTCCTCTTTTTTCTCCCCCTCTCCTGCGCCAAGGAGGGAAGGGAGGACAGGAAGAAGAAGAAAAAGGAGAAGGAGAAGAAGAGGAAGGAGGAGAAGAAGAAGAACAAGAAGGGGAGGAAGAAGAAGAAGGAGAAGGAGAAGAACAGGAAGAAGAAGGAGAGAGACGGAATGAGGATGCTGGGGACCGAGCAGAGAGGGAGGTTAAGCCAGGTTAGGGTAGGAGAGTCGATTGAGCCAGACCGAAGAGAGGCTGGGGCGCCCCTTCCTTTCCCCCTCTTTCCACTCCCGGACCGGCCAGACCACGTTTGCCCGCCTCCTCCTCATTGCCCGAGCCCCCTCTGAGCTCCCCCTTCCCCTCCCCCTTCCCCCCTGGCCAGCCCCGCGCCGAATGGGAGCATCCCCGGCCAGCCAGGCCAACTCTGGCGGCAACGAGCGGAGCTGCCACTACTGCTGGCGGTGGTGAACTCGCCGATGGCCCCCGCTCAAGCCCCCCTCGAGTCTTTCGTATCAGAGCTGTCTCTGTCATTCATTCGTGGAATTATAGTGGCAACAGTGATGGGACAATCTGTGTTGTCATTGTAACTTTTAAGTCATGGTTCTGTTGCTCCTTGGCCACACCTTTGCTATGCTTGGGAGAGAACGAAAGTTAGCACTTTCTGTCCAGCTGCAGTCATTTTCTGTTCAGCTGCTGCACTAACGGCTGCTAACGGCCTGACCCATGTGTTTCCTCCCATTTGGCCAATTCATTTTGTCAATTCGGATCTTGAAATGCTCTTAATTTGCAAAGAACGTGGAAAGTGTGACGTCCAAGTCACATGTACGTTGCGCCCGTGCAATACTTTCTGCCCTTGTTGCTCTTGACGACTCTGCGGCCATCTGCTCACTCTTTCAGGAACTATCCAAGGTGGTGCTCGAGTTGGTCGGGAACAACAGGGGGACAGAGAGTGATACTTTCCGCGCCTTGAACTTGTTGTTCGACTGACTTTCCTAAAAAAAGTAAACATTTTTTGGACACTCTTTCGCTGTTGCAGTCCCTGCTCTCAAAAGAAGGTAGACGCGGGAGAAGACGCTAGAGGTGGCTAGGTTACTACACTAGACTTCAATCACGACAATAGCGCTGAACTAGAAACTAACGTAACCGGCCGAACCCACGTCTAGCGTCTTCTCCCGCTTCTAGAGTCGCTTTACTCCAACAGCTATGGCGTGCTCATTATTTGCCCTCCATAAGCAACTCTTTCAAAGATGAGATCTGAAGGCACTTCATCGGCAGTAGTCTTTTCTTCTCTGCTGAGGAAATAAGTATAACCCCGTATATAAGTAATAACCCCGCAAAAAGGGTCAAAATTCAAAAATCCCAATTTTTCCTCAAAAAGTAGCTGTTCAGTCCAGAAACCTTCTTCCACCTCGCATTCTTTCCTTGTTTAAGTGCAAAGCAGTCAATAAGGCATCTTCCAAGTCTAAAATCGTCTGGCAACTCTTTCCTTTCGCCCGGCACGACTCCAAGGCAAGGGCGGCTGCTGCGGCTAGTGGCGGCTGCTGGGGGCTGTTGCGGCTGCTGAGGCTGTTGCGGCTGCTGCGGCTACTAGCGGCTGTTGCGGCCGCTGAGGCTACTGCGGCTGTTGCGGCCGCTGAGGCTGCTGCGGCTGTTGCGGCCGCTGAGGCTGCTGAGGCGGCGGCGGCTGGTGGCGGCCGCTGCCTTGGTTGCTTTGGCTTTACCGACGGGATTGGTCTGCACTTGGAGTAAAAGCAGGGAGACCCAGCCGGCTTTCGGCCGGCACTTGCAGGGCCGCCTCGGCCCAGCGGCGGCCGGCTCTCTCCGGTCTGTACTGCCCTGGCCGCCCCTCTCTCCACGAGGAACATTGCCATCTTAGGGAAGAGAAGCAGGGGGACAACGTGGTGAGTATTTTCTCCGTTATCCCTGCCTGTCCCCTCGTCGCCCCCGTCGTCTACGGCCCCTCCGTTATGCTCCTTTGACCTCTCCGTCCTCGTTTCAGGTCTTCGCCACACCAACATCCATCCATCCACCACCACCATCGCCGCGGCCGCCGCTCCAACATCATGAGTGAGTCGGAAACCGTCGCCGCCGTTGCCAACGACAACGGCAGTCCGGACCCCTCGCCCACCACCAATGGCGGCGACGTTGTCGAAGACGCGGCAAGACAAGCGGCCGACAGGAACGGCGAAAGGAGCGGCAACGCCGCTGACCCAGCCGTCGAGAATAACCACCAGGACGAAGAGCCCAAGGAGGTGGTGGCCACCAAGGTGACGGGCACCGTCAAGTGGTTCAACGTCAAGTCGGGCTACGGATTCATCAATCGCAACGACACCAAGGAAGACGTCTTCGTTCACCAGACGGCCATCCAGAAGAACAATCCCAAGAAGGCCGTGCGCAGCGTGGGCGACGGGGAGATCGTCGAGTTCGACGTGGTGGTGGGCGAGAAAGGAAACGAGGCGTCAAACGTCTCTGGTCCGGAGGGCGCGCCGGTCAAGGGGTCACCATACGCCGCAGACAGGCGCCGCGGTGGCGGGGGAGGCGGCGGCAGCGGAGTATCGGGAGCCGCCGGAGGCGGAAGTGGCGGATTCAGACGCCGCGGAGGCAGCCGTGGCGGCGGTTACTACCGTGGTCGTGGCGGTCGCACTCCTTCTGACCGCGGAGATGAAGACGGGGGTGCCGCTAGTGGAGAGACTGGCTCCGATGGAGGCGGGGAGGGCAGCGGTCGTGGCGGCTACAGACGCCAATTTAAACCCCGCTTTATCCGCAGGGGGGGATCTCGTCAGCAGCAGGATGGGAAATCTGACGTCGGAGAGGCTGACATGGGGGTAAGTTCCAACTGTGATGTGCATGTATATAGGTTAGTTACCATATACATCCAGATCACATGCATGATTGGGTATGTAATATGTTTAAAATTTAATATATGCCCAACGTGGTTTAGTTGTAGCTAACTAAGTTACCGCTTGTCACTTAGGACTTCGCCGTTTACGGCTCCAGTGAAGAATGCATTGTCAACATTAGTTTGTCTCATTCCAGGATCCTTCTGAGGAGAATGGACGCGGTCGTGCACGTGGCCGCGGCGGCGCCTTTAGAACCCGTGGATTCCGCGGCCGTGGATTCCAAAGTGGCCCCAGGAGCTTCCGTGGGGGCCGCGGCGGGTTCCGCGGTGGAGAGCGCGGATATTCTCGCGGACCCCGTGTTCGAGGCATGAGGGCCCAGGGGCCTAGAGGAGCCACCAGGGGAGGAGCGGCACCTGCGCCAGTGACTTCAGCGGCGGCCCAGTAAGAAATTTTAGGTATAACATCTGTCTGAGCGTAAGAAAAAACGTTGAAAAATTTTGTTGTAACAAGCCCCCAATGAGTTGGTACGTTTAAATACATACTATATGTAATATGACATCTCCTCTGCGCTTAGACTAATGGCAAAATGTAAAAGATCTTTCAAGCCATGTACAAAAGATCTACCATGAAATAAACATCTTTTTCTTTATGTTCAGTGAGATTGATCTAGACTATTTTTCAGCGCGGATGAAAGAAGCAAAGAAAGTTTGACATTTTCAACATGTAATTGGAATAGACGAGAAATAGGTGTAACTTTGACAACCAGATGAGGGATAGGATCAAAAATTTAACATGGTGGGACACCTCCTGTGGTCGCCCACCGCTGCTGGAGCGTGGAGATCATTGGCGGCCTCGTTGGTTTGTTGCCCAAGATCTTGTCCACGTCATCGCATGTTGACGGCGATAAGTTCTTCACGGCCTGTGTAATAACAGTAAGGTTTACTTTTCCCCCCGTTTGTTATCAGGATGAGCCGTACAAGAAGCCGTCCCCACCTTGATGAGAGCCAGATTTTCATGTCATTCATTGGCTAAGTGAAGCAATCTGACCTGGGGCAATCGACCTAACCTTAAGTAATCAATCTATTGCACCTGGCTGTTTGTTAATAAAGATATCCGACCTCAGATACTACAGGACCCGCCCGATGAGACCAAAGCCGAATGCACAACCCGGGTGTTGCAGCGACTGTTACGTAAATTTGACTGACAGCTCCTGAAGTGAAGCAAAAAGCAGAACATTTCATCAGCACTGAAGGCGATGACTGAGCTTCTTATGCTTTCATCTGACCGATCGTGCCTGTTATCCTCGAAATTGCATGGATTGCAATTCTGTAGAGCTACCCAAAGTAGTGCCAAACAGAGGGGTGTGATTGGAAGGGGTCCGGGCTAAGCACCCCGGGTCTTACGACCTCTGTTTTACTTCTGGCTTACCGCAATGCTTCCCAGAATGTCTGCAAACTGTTCCGGAGTTGCAGCACTGGTGATGCAGCACTGTGACGTCTGGTTCCTGATGCTCCACGCGATAAGAAGTTGCGGCAAGGTGCAGGCGGTGCGGTCCGCGATCATGCTGAGCTGCTTCAGCCGCGGCTCGGCGCCATCGCCTGTTGACACGGAGTACTTGGAGCTCTAGTAAGTACGGTCAGGGTCAGGACAGATTAGGGAAGAAGTGAAGGAAGTTCTCGCCCTACCTTTGCACTGAGCTTTGCGATGAGAGAATGCGCGTCTTCTTCCGTGCCTCCCAGGGACAACCCGTAGCTGACCGGGGACCAAGTCATCAAGCCAATTCCTGGAGAGAACGAATAGTAGTACAATGGTAGTTATACCGGTACAAACATAGATTTAGAAAAGTGAAGTTGTCATATGGACTGTATAACCTTCTGAAGCGCATTGCATAATATATATTGCAAGTATACTGCATGGTACATATTCTCCGCACGATAACTATGTGACAGGACGAGACGGACAAAATCAACTCAGTTGCAATGTTCGATGGGGGATTCGTGCACGCGAGTTTAGGGGATGAAATGAGGAGAAGAGTAATGTCGTATATACAGCGATCGTTCTGATCAGTTGGTGGCATTCATTTTTCTCAGACTAAGTCGATTTTACTCAGTCTAGACAACATCTCCGTGCTGAGTTGCATTTACTTGGCCGTGCGAGGGCAACGCATCTTTGACTTGTTGCATCCACACAACGATCCCGGCCCATATCAAGTCCGAGACGGTGGGCAGCGTGGAGCATTGAGCTCCTATCACAGACAGCGCCACTCGAGGACTGACAAGTCCTCACGAGTGCTAACAATTCCGGGTACGATGGACCTGCTGAAGTAGCACGTCCAATCCTCCTCACACCATCATGCACGCGCGCTCGCTTTACCATGGGAAAAATCACCCAGATGAGAGACAACACTAACTGGATTTCTCGAACTCAATGAAACTGAAATTAGATTTAAGCTCATCCCTTCCTGTCGTACATATATTACAGACCTTGGCGTAAGTAATTTCAGTGAGGGGAAACTGAGTGTATAGACTGCGTGGAGTCATTTTTGAGTGGAATTTTTGCATGGAACGAATCCTCCAGACAGTGG
>JAAUXU010032024.1_pt1 | contig 20668 bp, 19 predicted proteins | sample 7278151 | NCBI WGS metagenome assembly JAAUXU01 (sample SAMN14350113, study PRJNA611818) | marine sediment metagenome | isolation source: surface marine sediment (1.8m) | place: French Polynesia: Moorea | collected 2018-08 | reverse complement strand
CATAAATTTCAAATAGAGTTTGTCAGAGGTAAACACAATGGTTTTTTTTAAAAAGTATATGACTAAAACTAAATCTTTTGATCAAATGTAAAAAAAATAAATACGACAAAACAGAATATCAAAAGTTGAAAATTTTTTTGTTCAGGACTTGCTGCAAAACATTTTTTCTGACCAACTGGAGCAGGTCAGCATTTTAGTCAGTGATTTTCACCCACTTGGGCAGCTTCTGACAGCCACCAGAGCTGAAATCTACTTTCACAGCAAATTTACTACAGTTGCTTAGTACATAAATTTCAAATCGAGTTGGGCAGAGGTAAACACAATGGTTTTTTTTTCAAAGTATTTGACGACATCTCCATCTTTTGAGCCCATGTAAAAAAAATCCAGACGCCATCAGTGAATTTCCAAAGTTGACCCTTTTCGACCTAGCCTAATAGGCAGATACTCGAAGAAAGCTGAAAAAGAGCTCGATTTACAGCTTGAAAAAAAAAAGGCTTGATTTAAAGCTTTCGTAAGGATAACAAAGATCTTAAAAGAAGTTCAATTTGTAGCTTAAACCGTTCCACGTTGTCGAGAAGTTCTTTATTTTTAGCTACCCAAAGACAGGGTTGACGTCTCACATCGACTCACCCAACGAGGAAAAAAGAATTAATCGTTCGAGCTTTGACGAAGAAGCTTGATGCTGTTTTGGGCCGAGCTCGACTCGACTTCTGTCCGACTTGAACACATCTCTACGCAGTTTCAAGGAATCGGCTGGATCACTGATTGATTAAAGTGTTCTCAATCACTCTCTGCATGGAGAATGACAGACCTTAAATGCACATTGTGCAGTCTGTTGCAGGTGAATTAGGTCATTTGTACTTCTCCTAAAAGTAGCCTAAAAGCCCGTGATCCTTTCAAAGAATTAGCGCGAAGAGTCCCCAGTGCACCGCCATATAAGTGTCCCCCGTGTGTCAGCAAAATCTTACAGAAGTTATAGAGAAGAACAATTGGTCCACCATCATCATTTTTTGAAAGAACTGCCTCGTGTGGAACCTCTGGCAGAGGAAGATCAGCAAGGCCTCCCACGAGAACGCGGATGCTCGCCAAAGCCACCGTCGACGCTGCTTCGGCCAACCTGAGCGGGAAGGTTTTGCTTGTCGGTGTTGCACGGACGTGGCAACATCTCAAATCTAGTGATGCTGAGGCCGTAGCACATTCAAGAGGCTTACAGTGAAAGATGATGTTCGGTATCAATGGAAAATCACTACACCATTGTCAGCTCCAATGATGCCACCAGCCAGAACAAAAGCACTGATGCGTTTATATCTGCACCACACAAGGCTTCTCCTGGATGCACAGGTGGAGTGGGAAACGCTGACACCAATCACGTTGAGACCGGGACAGTTGAGTCGCACACTTTGTGCACCTGACCACTTTTTTGATTTTTTGGCCTGAGCTGACAGCTTTTATGCATCATGATGTGCTCTGAAGTGCTTGAAACAGCCATTTCCAGGCAATTTCAGCAGCAAATTTGCAAATGTTTCTTACCAGAGAGGGGCAAACCCTCAATGAATCTCCACCCCACCTCTCGGTTCTTCAGGGCCATCTGTTTCTACAAACGTCTACAATTTATGGCTACAGAAGTCATGCCCTGGCAGAGCTGACAATTTTGTCTTCTGTACTGTACTGATGTGTCAGACTTGCACAAGTTATTTGCCAGCGCTGTCCTCAATATAAAATATGGACCAAAAGTGAAGCTAATGCCAAAGAAATCAGGCTTCAACCTCACCAGTTCACATTGGAACAGTACCCAAGCTGAATCCATGGGCAAAATGGCCGGCGCCACCTAAAATATCCATTTTCATCCGAAGAGAAGAAAATAAGTTCAACTGCCAACGCTTTAAGCTTTCCTTCCAATGATATCAATAGATTTTTTGTAGCCGCGGTATTAAGGAAGTTGGGATGTTGGGAAGAGGGGGCACGACTTCTTCACCTTTGCAGAAACAAATGGCCCTGGAGAACCAAAGGGCGGATGGGGATGCTGAGGAGGGTCCTGAGTTCCATGGACCTGGCAACTGTGTGCTCATGTGCGACGGGACGCCCTGTTGCACCAGCAAGAAGAGGAAGCACGAGCACCTGCCTAGGAGAGGGGGGTGCTTGGCTTGTGGTCGGCCTGCCCAAACGTGAGGCCCCCTCGACTTCGGCATCTAGGTGCACATTGAGACGGAGGACGGCAAAACCTTCCACAAGAATCCCGTGGACGCGTACAGCAAGGCAAACGAAGTCTGGGCCAGCTTGCCCGTTGACCTCATAGGGTTCGGCCGTCGTGTATTTAGCCCCCGGGCTAGAGAGGTAGTACATCAAAGCCCAGAATGGAATCTTTAAGAATAGAATTTCATTGACAACGTCCGTTCCAGAAGAATTCAAGTATTGGTGTTCCCCTTATTGTCCTTCATGAACTTGCTGCTGTAGTTTCAAGTAAAAATGCAAAAGTGCCTGTGTCGGTCTGGCGCACGGTGAGTCCGGGACAGCTTCAAATTTTCAACGGGATCTTGGGCAGAAATGAACCATCAGGATCCCAACTACGCCCTGTTGAACTATTATTCATAATCAGTGGATCAAACTGTCAAAAATCAATAAGGCTTTGATCTTGCTTTGGTACACAGGGACGAGAAACCGATCCATCAGTGGCGAATCTGCGTTCTTTTCATCGAAATTCACAAGAACTGCGTTCTAAAGCATAAGAGATCGTGGTTTTTACTTGATAAAGAAAGGTTTGTATTGAGCAATCTACCGGTGGCTCATATTGTGTTTGATTCATATGTCACAGCAGCGTGATGGTCAAAAATCAACTAGATCTTATACTGCCCAAAAAGAGTAACGTTTCGCCGGCCTCTCAAGTCAACAACAAGCTGACTGAAGGTGAAAGCTTCGTCCATGATAAATCAGCGCAGAGCTGTGATCGCTCGTCAGCACTGTTATGACTTTTGGTGGTGAGTGATGCTGCTATCCGAGCAGTGACGAGGTTTGACCGCCCAAAATGTTGTTTTCGAGAGCAGCATTTCTTGCAAGCATTTTGTGGGCCTCGCGTTGTTGACCACTACTCCATGTATCTACTCTTATTACATTTCCAAGAAACTCTTCTGCCTACTCAGGATGCTATTGAGATAGGTGGACTCCTCTGTACTGACACGAAAGGAAGCCTTGCAGTCGTTGCGGTGATTCCAAGTATGTGACTGCGAGGTCCTAGATGAAGCTTGAACCACTGCAGCAGACATGATTGAAGCTGAAGCTGTCTAAGTACTGATTGGCCTGGGCCAAATTGGCCATACAAAGAGTCCTTGCCCTTTCTTCTCCTGGTCAGACTGATGTGCGCATGTATGGGATACTTAGAGCCGAGGCGAAGCTAATACAAGGTGAGGAAAGCCTTTTCACGTGGTCAGAATGCGAAGCATCTGAGACGACCTTTCAGTAAAGGATCAGCCCTAAAAGTCGATGGTGCGCAGAGAAGAGGTTCAAGCTTGAATGGAGACTCCAACTCTTTGGACACACCTGCCTCTGTGGTCATTTCCTGCCTCTACCTCAGCCAGTGCTAGGACTTCCGCTCATGACGGCAGTTTTTACATCCATGAGCATCTTCAGAACTGAGGAGTTCTGAGTGGCATCTACTTTGGGAGCTCCTTCCACAACTGCCATAGTAGTTTCGCATGCCACTTTTGCAGTTTTGCTTTTCAAGTTCCCAGAACCCGAGTGACGTGAAGGAGGCGATAAAAACACATGCTGGTCTCGTCCAACCCCTACAAGTTGGGAGAAGTTCAACTCGTGGAACTTAAAGTAGCCCTTGAGGCGCTTTCACTCACCCCAACCGATGAGATAGTAGAGCTTGAAAGGCGCCGGCGAGTCGAATATTTCTGTCACGACCCTGGAGTGCAGGTACACGCCCTCGATGAACATCCAGAAGACGGGCGAGGTGTTGCCGTACATCAGCAGCATCAAGATCACTTTGCAGAGATGTTCCTGGAAGGCGTTGAAATTAGCATTGAGTGCACGAGTGCGTGTGTCTGCGGGGAGACTCCAACAAATTCTTCTTCAGGAACACGTGTATTGGACACAAACACGCAAACCTGCGCGCGGGAGGACATCTTTGCGCTCACAGAATGGCAATGTAGTCACACAACAAGGATTTCTTTTCGGACTCACACTTGGACAGACATGAGAGGGCAGACAGAGGTGCCACAGGGTAGATCTGCAAATCCTCAGATCCTCCGACATACAGGGCGTTGCAAGGTATCCTTGAAGCCATTGCAGTGGGTACTTTTTGCAGGTTTGGGGACGACAATTTCTGAGTATTTCATTTCTAACGTTTCACTCTGGGTGCTTCACTCCGCATGCTGACGTCGGAGATCCTGCTGGGCAGCTGCCTTTGACATCCAGACACTTTTTTGCACGTGCGGAAATCGGATATGGAGACCGAACATGAAGCCGCAGAGCGGGCAGAAGCGGCCGCGATGGCAGGGGCGAAGCACTGACTGCCGATTTGCAAAGTCTGATTCTTTACTATGCAGTATAAATCTGCACAGGAGTATAATTCGAACGGCGGCGCAGAACTGAGTGAGATGATGTCTATAGCAAAAATCCCCGCATTTTTTTATACAGCCTGCAAAACGAGTTCAATCAACCAAGAAATGGAGGCCAAATGGCTTAGAATGGGACACATCTCAGGAACATGCGTAGTACGTTGGGGTGGGTGGGGGTTACATAGAGTCTTGTAGGCCTGGTTATAGTGGCTGCCACACGAAAGCTGCGGCCCGACAAAAGTGGCTTTGGAGCTACGAATGCTTCCCTGGGGAACACTGCCGGTGTCCACTCTTGCGCCCCACGTGCGCTTCATATGTGCAGCTGCGGCCCAATGTGTGTATTGTGCTGCAATATGGGACAATGCCACGATATGACTTTCCAAGATTGCCCGGAACTTTCCAGTCCACTCGAAAGAGCTGTCTATAGGCAGAGATCTGCCAGATCTCTGGGGACACTAGGCAATTAGTGGTTCTTTCCAACTTTTGCCTCGTGACGTCATCTGGATTCAGACGTACCCGGACCTGAAGAAGACGCACAAGTCCTCCAAGAGCACGGCCTTGCGCACAGCAAGCCGGTCCTGCATGTCCGCGGACGCGCTGTACATGTGTGTGTGTGGCTTTCAACCTCGCTCTAGCATACAATTTGGATAACAGGAAAAAATGGCCTTTCCATTGTTTACACTGACCTCCCCAACTAAGTTTTCTTTAGGATGACTACATTTTTGCATAAATAAAAATTCAAGTGTAGCAGGGTTACTACAAAGGACTTTTTCCCCTGTCTTGTGCAATTGCGTCCTGCAAAAATATTGGCATAGTATTGTGATGGCATTGGGGGGAACGAGTCTCCTGGCAATTTCTTTGTCAGGGGCGCATAAAGACCTTTAGCTGTGCTGAATTTTGAATATGTTACCAATAGCATGACAAAACAGTGGCAATGCTGAAGAAAACTTACCTGGGTGACTTCAAGGTCAATGTAAACTTGACAAAAAGAGTTAGTTTTTCCCTATTAAACCAACTATGTGATTTACCTTTGTGAATCATGTATATTTCTGAAGGATCTGACGTGTCTGGTAACAAAACAGAACTGGCTGAAAGAAACAGGACCCTTATTTCAATGAGCTCTGTGTGAGTGGATCCTTGGCGGAATGAGGCTTATTCAAGACAATATTGTGTCAGTCCTAGTCGGGTTTGGACTTGGGCCAGACGCAACTCGCACGAGTCGGGATTGGGACCGATTGAAAAGACTTGGACTCGATCCAGAGCCAGATTCAATTTTGTCAAACAGCTCCAAATGAATCTGATTTTTCTTTATATCTAGTGATCCTCTGACAATAAGGCTTATCAGGCCGTCAGATGAGAATGAGACTGTCTGTTTGCATGGCAATAAGCAGTGAAAGCAAAGTCTCTGCAGAGTCGAATGTCTGGTGACTCCATGTTTTCAGTGAATGAGAGCGAATAAAGACTTTCACTGTTTGACACGAGTCTAGGTCATGATTCCACCATCAACAGTAAAGCCCAACTCGTCAGAGCGCCGGATACCAAGGGATCCGACTCGGGAGTGAGTCAGACTCGAGAATTCCTGACCCGAAACATCACTAAAAATCACTGCACGCAGTCAGCTCACAACATCATACAGATACATGAACGGCCAGTGGATATTCGATTGTTGCCACTCGAACTAGCGCAAAGAAATCGTAGATTCTTCCCAGATTTTTCTCTGCAGCCAGGAAAATCTTGAAAATTTTTTTTTTTTTTGGGGGGGGGACCCTATATTTTTTGCAAGATTATCCAAAATCGAGCTCGAAGTCTGCAGCACCGGCTGCTCCTCACCTGTCCTATATCCTTGAACCAGACTTTGGGATGCTCCTCTCCGTAGATGAACGGCTCGTACCAGAGCAGGCTGACCGCGTAGCGGATCACCAGGGAGATCATGAAGTTCACGTGGATGCGAAGGCGGTCGCAGTTCAGCGACCTGGACGAGAATGCAGAGGATCAGGTGCTTTTAATCGTGTATGCATGCAAATTCTCTCGCAGTTTAAGGCGGTTTAGTACTGTGTGACGAAGCTGCCAATGGCACCAACAAACGGTGTCTCTGACACTGTTGCCTTCGACCATGAAGACCAGCAAACTGCCAAAAACCTCGTCAAATTCGCAATGGGTGGATGTCATTGAAACACTGATTTGGCTAAAGCAGATCTGCCTCCACAGGGGTTGCCATCAGCCATTCTCCCGAAATTGAACTTTGCCTGCATTTCTCCGTTAGTCCCCCCATTGTGTTGTGTGGAAAGAGCAGACCAGTTGGCAACCCTTCTGCAGTTGTTCTACAGCCACTGGCAACACTGGACAGTATCAGGGAATTGCGTCCTTGGAGGAAGAACATTTGGCAAGGAACAGTGCCTAAGACGAAGTCCCTGGCGAAAACATTCGCCACTTTGTCCCCCAGTCTAAAGCCGCTTTAGGTGAGCAGAGCAAACGAGTCCTGCTCTCTCGCTCTGCAATGAGGGGCTTAGACACGCACGCGAGGAGCTGACACAAGGGGAACTTTGTTTAGCAGGGGAAAAACTTATCTCACCAGCAAATTAGTTGTCGAATTTAAACCGTATTTTTCTTGCACGGAACTGAAATGTTGGCCAATCGAGCCCTCCAACTCGGCGGAGGTGAGCAAAAACCTTGTCCTGCACAAGCAGAATGTGTTTGACTCTGGAGGGCATGATATTGCCAGACCAAATTGCAGTCAACATCTCATGTTCACTTTCGGTAAATAAGCGCGATATTTGAAAAAAGCGAATGTTTACTGCTCTGCTATTTTTGTTCCACTGGCTGCATCGTTCTGTATAGTAGCATTGTGTTCAGCAGCTCAAACAGGAGTAACCTGAGAGGCGAGAAGATACCTCACCTGGGTTGTTACCCATGTCCAACCCTTTTCCCTCCTTTCTCCTCAAAATATCGGAACAGCTCTGTCCTCATAACACAACATTTCTGCTTTATGAAAATCTATGAGTTTCAGCTGAATGACTGGATTCTTCCATGCTTTTTTTTGGCACAAATTTCCTGCCCTGTTGTACTCCCCGAAGTAGTTCAAGCAGCTGCAGTAGGCAGCGTTTACACCAGTGGCTAGTTATGGCTATTGGCTGCTCTTCTTGGTCAGCAAGGCCTTTACCGAAAGCAAAAAGTCATCAATTTTCTTTGTCTTCTGATAAATATACCGATCAGACTGGTATCACTGTCGGAACGCCAAAGTGACCAGCATAAACGTGGTCCACTGTACTGACTTTCTCCAGTAAAAAGTAAAATACAGCACTCGATGAACTCGTCCAGCTTTGGAGCAGCCTTGATTTTTGCACAATTGGAGTGCTGACGTGACAAGTGCTAAAGATAAACATCAACGTCCAGTCCACAGTCAGAAATGCTCTGGTTCTTTTCTCCTCTTGTCCAACATTGTGTCAGCTCCGTGTACAATGTCCGGCCGACTCAGCCGACCGGAAACTTCACACCGTGTCCCTGGTACGCAAAGAGTAGCCAATGATGATGACTATAATGACTTAATGATGATAGTGCCGAGCGGGAGAAAAAGACTGCTACTCCGCCTCTTCCACACGTGACCAGGCGAGGGTTGACGCTGATGGCGGGTGAGGTTCTGCAAGACCAGGGCAACTTCTTCTGCAGGACCTTGAGGATGCCACAGTGCTTTTTTTATTATTAAACTATGAATCTAACTTATGAAGATCGCAGGCTGGGCAGAAGAATGTCCCTGTTACTTGTCCCATGGTTAGGGTTGACCGAGTTGGGTAGACTTTGCCATGGACTGGTAGCATAAAGAAATCTCACTTTAAAGGCCCATTTGAAAGTTCTTGGAGATTTGTGGTGCGCAACTTTCCTAGAATGCTTTCTCACCAAGTTGCAACACCGTTGTGTTCAGTTAAACAAAAACAATTCTAGACGTTGTCACCTTGCTACCTATCACAGACTGAACAGAACAGCGACGCCTCTGGTTTAAATTCGGGGTTTTTTTTACCATAAGTCACCCTTATCGAAAGTTGATACGAATTTGAAAATCCAATGCTTGGGAATCGTGATGTCGCAAACGGCCCTGACCTTTACCCCCAGGTCTTTTGGTGAGGCTAACTTAGGGTATGTCCGTGATATCGGTGAGAGCATCTCGAGTCACTTTGGATTGACAGGTACTCAGAACTGCTGACTATCAAAGCTCATATCTGACGTGGTGAAGTCCGGTCGTTGCCGCAACGTCGCCGAAAAGAAGGCTAAAGCCAGTCTCTGCTACGAGGCCATCTTCCCCACCATCCCTCAGAACATGTCTGAGCCCAACTTCCATTTGGGCCTCTCCTCAGACGCTTGGACACACAAATCAAGCTGCCCTATGCTGTGCAGGGGTTCCTCCGCGATCTCAGCCAACAGGGCTTCCCTCACAGCTCGCCGACGCTGACGGTGCGAAAGGACAACTGCATTGAAGGAGTGGTTGGAGATTACGTCGCAAAATAACTCCCCGGAGCTTTCTTCCATCTCTCTCCTGCAAAAAGTTGCAAAGCTTGTCCTAGTCTTGCAGAACCACCCCTGATAATTGAAGAAAGTTCTTAGTCGTCGGAAAGCGTCTCCTCTCTCAATTAGTCCACTCAGCGTAGACATGAGGCAAATTGGCTTCATACCAGGGCTTACTTGAAAAAGGTGAAGATGCCCAGAGCCACGAGCAGGAGCACGGTGGAGGTGAGGCACAGGCCGAAGGTGATAATGGAGACGGCGTGGCGGACCTTTCGACGGGTCTCCTCCTCGCTGAAGATCTCGTTCTGGAAGGATAACATTTGGAGCTGAAATGTCGGGTCTCCCAAGGACAGTGCCCGCAATGCCCGTGAACAAGTGACTTGAACCACTGAGGGAAGACAGAGTGGGTGAGATCATCTCCACGCCTGCCTGCTCATAGCCCTGACCACATAGTACAGTGATACAGATGTCAATCTGCAGCACGTGATTCACACAGCACACTACGAACGTGATTCACCTAGAAAACCGTCCTCTTCTCTTCACACATCGTCAAAAAATTTGGAAAAGACATTGTACAGCCTGAGTCTCTAAGGGAGTGGGATCTTTCTTTGGTGATCACAGGTCAGGGGGTCTTAAAGCCCGCGTCCAAAAAACGTCAACAGTGATTTATCAATTTAAGGACATGGTCAGAAAGACGCACCGTCAATGTGTTGACACCATGAGGGTTGCCCTGCACCATAGGACACCTCCCTTGACCGGGAACGTGCAGTGGGCCACGTGCCACTCAGGGTGCACCCCGTAGTCACGGCAGTGAAAAATATTAAGAATGTGCAAATGTACTTATAGTTTACTAGCAGACTCAACCTTGTTTTGAGCTTTAGGAATGAAGCTGAAGGAGAGACCTAGAAGTGCCTGCCAATAGATTTGTCAACTCTGATTTTGGCGCAAAGTTTTTTTTCCGCCACCGTTTTGTACTGCTTAATTGTTCTCACAGCAAGAATGTGGTCAACTTTCGGAACGCTCTGATCATTGCTGTTTTAGATTTTGGAGATGTAACTTCATGCAAAACAAGGCCAAAATCTTTGATAAAAAATTGAAAACATTCGTCGCTGGTTTTTCTCAACCAAAGGGGGTGGGGGAGGGAGAGTGGGTGATCCAAAAATAGATAAAAGTTTGCTTTCTGCGCACTTCCAAACAAAAGATGGTCTAAAAAGACTCTTGCTTCTCTATTGCAGCTGGTAACAGAGTACAATAAATGAATCCAAGCTGGTGCCAGACCGAGTCCAACTGGCTTGTGTGATCAGGCACAAATGATGTTTCATGAAATTTAAAGCATCTGAGTCAAAGTTATCAACAAATTTCAAGTGTCTGACCTTGTTTTGTTGCGCACTGCGTGTAAAAATCAATTCTGAGGGATTCTACGATAAGCCGGAGAAACATAAGATTTCTCATCTCACACTTCAGATTCAGACTGCATGTAAAGAGGCTCCATTTTCAGTAATACAGCTTGCACTCGAGGAGGTCAGCGAATGCACAATTACACTGACCTACAATTCTTTACATTCGTCACACTGTCTATTTGCTCACGTTTCTTAGAGACTAGATATTAAGTCATGAGTGAACTATGCTCTCAAGAATTCGACGGTTTGAAGCTTTCAAAATTAAGTAAGCTTTTCTCTTACCTCTGTACTTTGAAATTATTCTACGAAAAATTAAGACGTCACAATTCTGACGTTGCATGACAAACAATATAGGTTTCTGGGCCTTGCTGGAGAAAAAGAATCCGTATATGTCTGCCAGCCCCTGTCGGGCTTTCAGAAATGTCATTCCCCATCTGCCAGCTGACGTCTCTTTAGACAGACACACACGTAATACAGGGTCTTTCAAAAAGGGCGACAGCTTCTTTTTAACATTGGATTCCACATCTTTGCTGGCAGATCAGTGCAATGGCTTAAGTGAAAGCTGAATATTGGAGAATTGCTCCCCATTCATAGGTTCATCACTCTGTCATAAGCCTCACGATTCCATCGACAAAAAATGAAAAAAAATCACTACATAAGCTGTACAGTGACAAAGCTGATCATTCCGGCACCCTGGATGTCTCCGGCACGCTCAGTGACGTCAGCAACGTGATCAAAGAGAGACCTTCATGCTCACCATCAGCATGCAGCTGGTTGCAGTCACACTGGGGGCCGAGATCATCCACCCTGCTGCAAGCAATGCTTTGCAGAGGGTTCAGTGAAGCTCTTTGAGCATGACATGTAGACAAAGGTCGATATCCTATGATCTGTCTTGGTCTTGTGATGAGAGTCTCAACGCTTCTCCAATGCAGGGGCCCGGGCATGCCGGAACCTGGACCAGAGTCAGGACTTATGAGCAAGCTGACGTCGATGCTGATGCTGAGCAAGAATGACATGGTCACATTGCTGGCGTCGCTGAGGGTGCCAGGCGCATCCAGGGTGAAGGAATGATGAGTTTTGCCCCTGGTCTACTCATGTTGCGGCTATTACTCTTGTTCCATGTTGGAATTGCGAAAGTGGGAGCACAGTGTTGACTTTGAGTGTGGGGACCATCTGTCCGATGTCCAGCTTTCATTTGAGCCATTGCATGCTAATATGCTTGAAAAACTGTGGATTCTACTGGGAAAAAACCTATTACACCCTTTTTGCAAGACCCTGTTGATGTACGTTACTATGTTCATCCGCTGTGGAAGCCCCAAAATGCAATCCTGACTTTGCATTCTACAATTTTAAATGAATAGCTGGTAGAAGCTGGCGAAGACCGATAACCGATAAGATTGTTCAAGATTGTGACGTACGTTACACGTACGTTTTCCTGCCAGTTATCTAACGTCAAGAGCTGTAAGTAGAAGATATGACGAATGGCGGTTATCTTGCCTTCCCCACGCAGGTGCATCGTGATGAGGCTGTGACCTCCACGAAACCACCAAATTCTGCTGGAAAGTAACCTAATTTGAGATGAAAACGACCGAATTCGGGGGAAGAATCACCCAGTGTGATGCGATTGATCAAAGCACCAAATTCTGCTGCTCCGAGCCAAAAGGGTTAACTATGGCACCATCGCTCTGTGCCATTTGGTGCCACTGCCACGCGTTTGTCTCAAGATAATGGCAAGATAACCGAGAAAAAAGTCCTATTCTGATGGAAGGGCTTCATCTCGACGTTTTTCCGGCCTTTTCCTTCGAACACGACTTTACAGCAAATGGCTGGAACGACATTTGAGAAGCCGGCGAGCCTCCGATGCCAAGTGCAGCTTTCTCCAAACCAACATCAAAAGATAGCCTGCGGCCAATCTTTCAAAGTGGCATCAGAAAGTGCACAGGAGTCAATGTTAAAAATGAGCTGTTGGCCTTGGAAGAGCATCTCCCACTGGCCAAAGGCGTGGACGCAGCGATCGAGGTCGACAATGAGGCGAAGTTTGGCTGATGTGATCCAAGTTGGCCCTGCCGCAGTAAAGACGTACATCAGTCTGACTTTTCGGAGCAGCATTTGGTCTTTTTTTCGGCAAGGCTTTCTGACCTTGAGCAGGCAAGAATCAGTATTAGTCTGCACTGGAACAACATCCCCGAGGGGAACAAGGCCATGCTCGAAGACCACTGACTGACTCAATTCGAACATCAGAGGCCGGGGTTGGTCAAATCACACATGCAATTTCACGACTCACAGCGCCGACCAATAAATCTGACAGCTGCGTGGCTCGAGGTCTCTGCCAAGTCATCCAGACTTGAATGTCAAAGTCCAGACTAACTCCTGACGCGCGGTCCCTACCTTCAGCGACAGATTTGAATAGTCTGGCCCAATCCCATTGTACAGTCTGCTGGCGGAAGCCAGACTAATTTGATCAGTAAGTACTGCTCTGGATCAAAATTCAGGATTACCAATCCGGAAGTGGGTATTCCAATGATTCTGAATGTATCTTCGGTGGTTCTGGATTCCAGGTGCCTGCCAATCTCTGATTTGGCCCAATCACTTCTGTGGACTGAGAGCGTAAAGTACAAGCTGGTGCTGTCAGACCCACCGACGAAGACACGATGGACATTGTTTTAAGACCCTCCAATACGAGAAATCAATTCATGACCTTGGCGGAACAAGAATTGCCACAAAGCTTAATTGTAGGATGCAACAGCAAAATTGTCACTGAGTGTCTCAATGTCTGGCCACACCTTAGTGATGGAGTCTCCTAAACTGGGCCCGAGGGTCAAAGCGTTCAAGGAACAAAATGACTCGAACAATTTGACTCGAGTTTAGGAGACTCCAGTACCAAGGCGTGGCCAGAGATTTGAGGGACTCAGTGACATTTTTGCTGTTACACACTTTACCCCTACAGGAGCCTGAAACTTTTGCAGACCCGCTGCATTTCATGGTGTAGATCACAGAATTGAAATATCCTTTGTATCTGCAAAGTTATGACTGTTTTTGTGGTTAAAGCTGTTGTCCTGGTATGTCACAGTTACTTCAGCGCTGCACTGGACAGAGTAGAGGGCATGCGTCGCACGCGGGACACACACCATACACATCTGTCAATACAGCCACTGTGCCTCATGTATGATATATATTTTCATACCCATTATATTGTACATAACTATGTATTAGGCTAGGTCAAAAAGGGATCAGTTTTGGAAATTCACTGATGGCGTCTGTTTTTTTTAAATGTTGTCAAAAGATAAAGATGTCATCAAATACTTTTGAAAAAGAATTGTGTTTACCTATGCCCAACTTGATTTGAAATTTATTTTCTAAGCGACTGTAGTAAATTTGCTGTGAAAGTAGATTTCAGCTCTGGTGGCTGTCAGAAGCTGCCCAAGTGGGTGAGAATCACTGACCAAAATGCTGACCTGCTCCAGTTGGTCAGAAAAATATTTTGCAGCAAGTCCTGAACAAAAATATATTCAACTTATTTTACAGCATTTTGCAACTTTAAATGCATTTGGGCATTGCTAAAACTCCTTTTTTCACTTTCATTTGACTACAAAGTCTTCAAATGGTTTGTGGTTGCAAATTTTGGGCACCCAGGGGGAATTCCAATAATCGACCTAGCCTACTATGCATTGCTCTTTGAGATCAGTGAGACGAACCTGACTTCATGGCATCAATCATCAGTTCATAGCTGTTTCTGCGACGTTTTCAGTTACTCCCATTTCTGCCAGAAACCGTCCTTTTTGGGTGGCATTTTGGTATGGGAGGGTCTTAAAACAGCAGAACAAGTGAGCAATGCTCAAGTGCTGCGTGCTGCTTTTTGCAATTTAGGCTATTTTTCTACGCGTCAAGGCCTTCGTACATCCACATTAGTTTGAAGTACAGTTTCCTCAACCGAGCTCTATGGTACAACTTTGCTCTCCTCTGCCTACGCTCACCCCTTTTCCCTGACCACCCACTTTCTCGCACCTCACCAATGTATATACTAAACAGTCGGAAATGTTAGGAAAAACGTTAGGAGCACTCACATCATGACCTAACGAGGCGTCGCCAACAACTGGGCATTGCCCACACGCATGGGCCACGCATACAAATTGCGAGATGAACCGCAAGTACATTCATACATCAGAAGTGCACATGAGGTGCGACAGACACAACACAGACAGATGCCAGAAGTACCACACACGCCAGAGGCTAAATATACGCCAGTGAAGTAAAGGACACATCCAAGAAAAGAAGTACAGAGTACACAAAGGACTTGTTCCGACACAACCCTTGCCGACGCAGTCGATGACAACACAGAACCCTCACTGACTCAGTTGGTTGGGACACAGAACCCTTACTGACACAATCCCTACCGTCACAATCCTTACTGACGCAACCCCTACGAACCCAGTCTCCTCTAACATCGCAGCCTCTTCCCGTGATGCAATTGCAACTCAGGAGTGGGTTTTTTGCACATGAATCCCAGATTGCTCACTTTAGCCTTCTCCAGAATCAGCTGTGTCGGTAGGGATTGTGTCGGTAAGGGCTCTGTGACGTAACTTGCTGTGTCACTAGGGGTTCTGTGCCAGTAAGAATTGCGTCAGTAAGGATTTTGTCTGCAATGATTGTGTCAGTGAGGATCGCATCAGTAAGGAACTAAAGAAAGAGTTAAATTGGGAACAAAATATTAAGAAGTACTTATGTACACTGTAGCCTACCGATCGGTACACAACAATTATGTGACCTTTTCTCATCCAGTGTAACACCAAAGGCTACGCGTGATAAAACGAAGAAGCCCATGCCAGAATTAAGGAAACTACATGCCAAAAGGTTGTTCACACCCAGAAAAAAAGAAATCTTATAATTCCTCCTGTTAAGTACTAGCAAAAGTCAGATGTCAGATGCTGAGACTGAGGCACAATACACTCTCTCACCGCTGGCATCGAAAGTCGTGACCAGGGATCACACCTGTTTCAAAGCCAGTGACCAAAAATATGGCGGTCAAAAGTTTGCATACAGCCAAAATTCCACCCCTTCCAGAATCAGTGACTTGGATCTTCCAACGTGACCATGCTGCCAATATTGTGAAGAACTGGCTCGACGGGAATGCGGTTCGGGTTTTGGAGTGGCCATCACAAAACCCGGACCCGAACCCTATTGAAAATCCGTGGGTCATTGTCAAGCCAAGGGGCAGCAGGAGGAAGCCTTCACAGCCCTTGAAGAACTGAGAAAATTTAACAAAAAAAAAACGCCGAGAAAGAAATCTGGCAGAGTGAAAGTAAACTTTTGACCACCCTTTTTTGGACCCTTTCATAAAAACGTGTTATAACGCTTGTTAGATTGATTGTATGTCAGGACTTTCAGTGCCAGCAGTGAGGCAAGATATGGTGCCTCCATTGATCACCAGTACATAATAAGAGGAATCATAAGACTTTCTTTTTTTCTGGGTGTGAACAAACAGAATCTCACTCCTACTACACAAGCAGTTCATTGGAGCGCAGCACCATAGCCAAACACCAAGAATACTTGTGGTGCAGACAAAAGTCCACATTGACAAGAGTCCATTGACACACTTCAAGCTGCCTGTGAGGATGCAGGAAGATGCCACTTCCGCCATGGGCAGCCTGTTTCCGCCTGGATGGTCACATTTGAAGAAACAGGGGAAGATGCCCAGCTACACCACTGAGCCGCGGATCAAATCTACTTTATGACATACACTTCAGGTGTTTCAGACAATCGCTCCAGAGAAAAATGAATGGAAGCACCACAAGCTACAATGGAAGACATCAAACGCACTGCATCTCTCTTACCTGAAGCCAAAAGCATATCAAAAATGCCAAAAGGCAACACAAACTTTGCAGGAGTGCATGTAAACCTTATAAAACAGAACAAGAACAAAGAAGGGAACAACTCAAATTCTGAAATGTTGAGTTTACCACTCCTAGACAAGACTTAATAAAAAGATGTGGGAGACTTAATAAAAGAGATGCAGGAGATTCAGGAAAGATGTGGAATTCGATTTTCGAACATCACGAGTCACATGGATGTCACAAGAAAGATTCCGCACGTTACAAGCGTGACTGACGAGGACATCTCACTTGTGTGTGTTTACAAGCATTCTGCATATAATGCAAGGAGACACTTGACTTCAGATGACACCATTCGCAGCATCAAGGTCAGTTTCACCTACGTCATCTGAAACATCAAGTCATGTTTTGAGAAACCAACGCAGTATATTGAATCCCAGCAAAAAACACCTGACACTCAAGTAATCAGCATAGAACGACAAACAGCAGTTGCACCATCCCGCAGATGCACATTTCGGCTGGCCGAAATTTAGGTCATTTGGGACTATCAACTTTCCCCAGTCACCTTAGCGTAGTCATGGACCTCCAGTTGTGGTGCATGGCTGAAGATTTTCTGAAGTCCCTAAGAAAAACATGCCACAGGTGCCCAAAGTTTTGCCAAACTGACTACGTAGTCGAGCATCCTGTGGGAGTCACTTCAGGTGGGTTCGTCTGAAGTGAAGGTTACCCTAAATTTGGCGGAAGAGTATTTTTTGCATTTCATAGTCAAGTCACAAAAGTCAAACATTTCGTTGTTATCGAGGAGTCTTCGTCATTGCATAACATTCAACGAGCCCAAACGGGTCCTGAATGAGGGTCTCAAGAGTTCGCTCAAAAATTTTGTTGTGAAAACAAACCTGGCCAAGATTTTTGGTTAAATAAGTATTTTTACCCCGGATCTCCCAGTTTGGTGCTACCAATGAGCATGTTGCAGCTTAATTACAACATACATAACCATTTCTGCCCAACTTCTAACATGTTTTTCTTGGGGACTTCGGAACAATCAAATCCATGGAACATAATTGCGGGTCCATGATTACACTGTGGTAATTGAGCAAAGTCATCACCAAAATTTTGGCCACCCTAACGCACGTGCTGTAATTGCACAATTGACTGCATCAGCAAGAGAAAAATCACAGGACGTTAGAAAGCCAACTAAGTCAGTACCACAGCACAAGTGAGTCAATCCCCATGACGATCCTTGGTGTCCAGAGGTATTTTTACCCATTCTCCACTCACACTCTAGTCCAGCGTTTCAATAGCAAACCTTAGGTCGACATTACATAGCCAGGAGTCAACAATGGAGACGATGTCTTGCTTCGATTCTTTGAAGCTACCCCTGAGCAGATCTATGGATGAAACTAGAGGAGCTGTCGACTTTTTCACCCCGTCTGTTGAGTTTCTAGGCAAAAATACCTCCACCCAAGAGTATCACGGATCGTCATCGGTGGAACAAACGCACGTGCGTCTGCATCCCTGCAAGAAAAGACGTGCAACCGATTGATTTAGGACACAAGTTGTCATCCACCTACAACAACGACCGCATCAGCAGCGACACGCACGCCCAACACATTGTGCACGCCCTCACCGACGTCTGAATCCACTGCAGAGCAAAGCGACACCAACAAACTCGTCACCTCAGGAGTGCAAAAACTTTCGTAGGAGAGAAATATAAGCATCTATTCCCCATTCAAGAATAAGTGTAACTCGTATAAGTGAACAGTGCAATATGAATATCGTGTGTACCACAATAAGGCTATTGAGTGAACTGCAAATTTCGATGGTCGTTTTTCGTTAAACCACGCATTCTCTCGTATTTGAGGCCACAAGAAGAATGGAAATGTTGGTTTCTGCCCAAAAGTGGCCGCGACCTCGGGCGACCTCGGATCCAACAGCTCTAAGATGCAACCGAATTCCCCCTTCATGGAAGAGCAGGAGTGCTGGATTGCCCGGTTTGGGTCACTAAGTCAACTTCATCAAGGTGTAGGGGATCTTTGGGTGCCAGGGGGGCCATCGCAACGCCTTCAGGTCCTTATTCCAACAAGATGATGCCGCTCTGTGTTGCACATTGGAGGTCCTCAACCGCACATGAGGACGAAAATGTCCTCATCAGCCTCTAAATGAGTTCATTTCCGTCAAAATCAGTCAAACTCGTATGTTCTCCGCCGCCGTTCACTGCGTCCTCAACCAAGCGCTGTGATCTAGCCTTGCCCACCTCTGCCTATGCTTACTCAACCCTTTCTCTGACCGCGCATTTTCCTGCACTTCATGTACAACTCAGCGTTCTCCACCTTCGACCGCAGCACCAAGAATAGTACGGGCCAACTTGTTTCAGATCTTACAAAAGATTGTGAGCAAAGAGCCTGAAATTCTTGATTTTCGCCCCTTTCTTGTAAAAAGAAAGGAAAAAAGCTGCTCTTCCCCAATAACTTTTTTCTTTTAGTCACTTGAAAGATCTGAGAAAACTGTGCCTTTTCATGCATCGCTGCTAGTGGGCCCATAGGCCTACGAGCCTGTAGGTGAGAATCGATGAAGCCAAGCACGAATGAGAACTCATTTTTTTTACCCCCAACGTTTAGTTCGTGAAGTCATTGCCTTTAGACGAAATGAAATTTCATCTTATACCAACTGTATATACTATATACTGTAGTAGGGTCGGGCCCCTGGAGGGCAACTTTTTTTCAAGATGCACATCCATTGGCAGTTGCGACTGATGTAGAAAATAAGATCCCACCCATTGGGCTGCACTTGGTCCACTCCGGCAGGCGCTCCAAGGCCGCCGAGGCGAAATGGGCCAAGGGGGCCGTCCTGGAGGACCTGGGGTAAGAGGGAGTGTCACTCATTGAAAATCTTCTTTCACGCTGAGAGAAAAGCATGATTACAGTTTTTTTCAAAAATTATCATAAGCACACGTTATGTAGCAAGGTCAAAGCCACTTGCCAAGCAATGCACATGCATGTTTCATAGTGGAAACAAGTGTTCTCGTGCCCGTTTGTCCAGAAGGATACTATTTTATAACAAAAAAAAAAAAGTATTTTGTTTCTATTTTCCCAAGCACATTTTCACACAGAGTACGGTTTTTTTTAAGACGTTGGAGGTTCTCCTGCAGTAAGTGGAACTGCTCAGTCAATAGTATCCCCAAGTGAAAAAATGCTTTTGAAAAAATGAACAAAAACCCCTTCTAATAATGCTACCCTCCTGAGTAAAAGCGTACAACGTAGTAGTACTTAGTTCTAATGAGAAGCATTTCGTAAGAGACTACATAAAGCATGCCTAAATGGAACTGTGGGTAAAGGTGTTAAAACAACTTTCCGTTCAGTATGACTACAATAAAAGTGTCCCTTGGTCCTCCAGGAAGACCCCCTCGGCCTCCTACACCTTGGCGGCCTCGTACCACCTGTTTGTGTGGACCAATTTCGCCCTGATGTGCTGGATTTCCACCTCAGTCGCAGCTGCCGATGAGTGATCAGTTGGAACATTAAAATTATATCGCCGCAATACCAAAACAGTGGGGCCCGATTCTTTTTAAGTACGATCTTTGTCCCGAACACAGTGCGTCATTTCCGAACGAGCTTTGGAACAATGGGCGATTTTTCCACGATTTTCCCGAATCTCCAAGATTGCTCGACTCTCGTCGCCGTCAAGTAGAAATTCTTCTTCGTCTAGGAAATCGTCGTCAACTTCTGCTACACAAACTTTGCATTTACGCTTCATACTCTGAAAGCTGTTAAAGCAAGCGTAACTTTGTGAAGGAATGAGTGCAGACTTTGCCAGTGCGTAGAGAAATGCACACTTAGATCTCATTTGTAAGTTTGTCAACTAATAAGTCTGCCTTTAAACCTTGAAAGTAAAAGGGGCTGACAACTTGGGCCTCCGTACGTACATGGACGTCTCGGTCTCCGCCACACAGAAGACGCACACTCGGATGTAATAGAAGTTGAACCATTGCAGAAATGCTTTCATTGATTGTAATGCAGTGGACGCCGCCGACAGAGACACCGAGCCAAAACTGTCACTGCACGCCAATCGTCGCTATTCCGACGGTCCACAAAGCGTTTGACCCGCCGTGGCAACCCTGGCCTGTTCCTGTAGTGTGACCAACTGACCAGTGCCTCATTCAGGCTGCAAATGTCCTTGAGAGGGCGTTTATGAAGCGACCCCGGCCTCATGTCGACCTCTAACATGGAAACGACAGTGCGGATGCTTACGGACAAACTGCAGCAGAATTCTCCATTAACTTTTTTAACAAAATAGAAATATATGAATGCAAAGGGTACAGCCAAGTATTTTACCTTAGCTTGAAAAAAGTGTCAAGGCTTGACACTGCTGTGCTTGAAAACTTTTT
>JAAUXU010090655.1_pt1 | contig 20672 bp, 20 predicted proteins | sample 7278151 | NCBI WGS metagenome assembly JAAUXU01 (sample SAMN14350113, study PRJNA611818) | marine sediment metagenome | isolation source: surface marine sediment (1.8m) | place: French Polynesia: Moorea | collected 2018-08 | reverse complement strand
ATATTTAAAGGAGGACCCCAGAGAACTTCCTCATTTTTAAAAATATGACATTTTTGTGCAATAAACATGTCTGTGCAGTGGACGGGGAAAGCTGTACCACCCTAAAAAATGGACCATTGCTCATGTCTGTGCTATATAAGTGCGTACTGTACGTTACATAAATAGTTTTCCATCGCATAGAGCAAAATTGCCTATATTAAAGTTCAGCCCGGTTGCCTGACCGGGCTCGCCAGAGTCTGAGTCCATCTCCGCTGTTGTAGTCGGAGCCTGCGTCGATGGCGGGGGCTCCTTGCGCCGAGTCCATCTGCGACGTCTCCTTTGGCCCGCCTGCCCGATTTGGCGCCGTCGGGCGGGTCTTTCTCCTCGTCTCGGCTTGGCTTGGGTCGCCATCTTTGCTCTAGTCCGCCGCGGTCGCTTTGGGTGTTTTCGTGTCTGGTGCCGAGGTAAAAAGTAGTGAAGTGACCACAGGAACTTTTCTCGTGACCAGATCCACTCTCGTCTTCGCCGACGCCCCCGCGGTTCCCCGCACCATCGGCAGGTAACAAGAGTCGGGCTCCGGGGCGCCAGAACTGGGATTTCCCTGGCTTCTATTTGGAGTGGTCCGTCCCGCCTCTCACCGCCGCCATCTTGAATTAACCCCTCAATTCTTTCAGATCGTCAAGGCCATGGGGTCGTCCGAAAATTTCTGTCTGCGGTGGAACGACTTCGAGTCGAACGTCTCGGGCTCCTTCAGGGAGCTCCGGGCCGAGAGCGACTTTTTCGACGTAACCTTGGCCTGCGACGGCTCCGGCTCCCATGGTCGCACGTTGCAGGCACACCGGGTAATCTTGTCCGCCTGCTCCTCCTTCTTCAAGCAGATGCTCCGTAATGCCGCCGTCGCTTCGCCTGGCCACCCCAACCCGCTCATATACCTCCGAGGGGTGCGCATGGCAGACTTGGAGGCAGTCCTCGACTTTATGTACCACGGCGAAGTCAACGTCGCCCAGGAGGACCTCAACTCTTTCCTCCAGGTGGCAGAGGACCTTCAAATCAAGGGACTCACCCAACAAAGCAACAAAGACCTCGGTGGCGGGAAGAAGTCTAGGAAATCAGCCACAAATACGTCTTCTTCCGCCGGACCTTCCAACAAACGGCGCAGACCCAATGACGAAGACGACCTGGATGACGATGTGATCAACGTAAAAAACGAACCTGTTGGTGGTTTTGACACCAGTGCTGACATAGACACAGGCGCCTCCACTTCCGGAGCAGGCGCGGGTGGTTCCCGTACCGACGTCGGTGGCAACGGCGGCTTCGAAGATGACGGCGAGGCGGGTGGAGCGGCGTTCGACAACTTTGACGACAGCTACGGCGGTTACGGCGAAGGCAGCGCGGGTGGTGCCGGTGCCGCCGCCGTAGCTGCGGGAGAAGGTGCCGCAATTATTGAAGGAGGCATGGGAGCAAGCATAGAAGGACAAGACAGTACCAAAGGTAGGACCAGTTACCTCGCCTGCAACCTCGAGGGAGTCCACGCGCGCCTGACCTTGAAAGAACCATCAGAACGCGCGTTGGCTCTCTCAGAGGTCACATGTGAACATCGTACACAAGGTCCATGCAGAGCAATGTGCCCCATTGGTCGATGTGCGACTCTCGGGTTTTGACCATCCTCATCCTGTCAGTAGCATCGGAAGTTCCTGACTGTATAGTGGAGATCGTTTGATGCTGTGGGAAGGTCCAATGTAGAGGTGTGGTAAGGACTTACCTACTACCGCGAGTGCATTGACCAGTCGCCGCTATTGCTGCTCTCGGTGGCTAAAACGAATAGCAAGGGGGAGGGGGGGGGTGAGGCCTGGCCAATTTTATCCTTCCATTTTCAGATTTCCCACGTCTGGTGGCAAAGATTTTGTGCGGCCTTTGCTACAAGACCTTTTTGCAATCGGTTCCATGTCAGTGCCCATATTGCTAAATATCACTGACCCAAGGAGTCTATCGAGTTTAAGCCCTACTCGCACAAGTCGGTGGGGGCAGAACCCGTACGAAGTTGCACATCACCAGACACCACCATGTTATTGGAGATAGAAAGCTCCTTGAGAAGAGATATGGAGTGGCTGCAAGCCAAGAAAGCGATAACAAGTTGAATATTTTTGCCCTGAAGTGCCGAGTTAACAGATCAAATCAACCTTCCCACCCCCATTTCAGAGTTCTTCACGCACAACTCGGAATTGTTGGAGGACGGTAAAGCCTTGTGCAAGCTCTGCGCCAAGACGTTTGTCTCTTTGGTGTCAACCCGCACGCACATTGCCAACTACCATAAGTCTAGGCCTTCCATTCGGTGCTCTATGTGTTCCTATGTCGCGTCAAACCAAAACTTGTTCTCCCAGCACATCAACAAGCGTCACAAGATTTATGGTGAAAAGAAATTGGTCATCAAGTATGGGATCTTCATGGATACTGCGAAAAAGTAACGCTCGCCGAAAAGACGCTATAAACGACCACTGCTTCACTCTAAGGCTCTTTCTGTGTGATAGCAGTTGCAATCTTCCCCACTTTCAGAATTTCGTCGGCGCAACGCAATTCTGCTTCACAGATGGCAGTGCCAAATGCCAAATCTGCTGCAGGACCTTCTCTTGTTTGAAGAATGCCGCGAGCTCACCGGTAAATGCCAACGCACGCGGCCTTCCATTCAGTGCGCTGTGTGCTCTTTTGTGTCGTCGACCCAGAACAGTTTCGTGAAGTATGACGATGCCACTCATGACATCTTTGGCGAAAAGAACCTAGTCCTCAAGTACGGAATCCGCGTGGATGACGAGGGAGGTCCCCTTGAAGATTGACAGTGGTGCCGTGACTACTATATCCCAGGAGATGAACAACGACGTGCGCGCGTCTTCGCTTTGTGTCGGGTTCACCCGATGCCGTCGTTTAGGGCCAAGACCACATTTTCGACAGCTTGCGCACGTAGCGTGGCTTATTGTTCTATTACATCCAGTCCCAGCTATCCAATGGGAATCTCCACGTGAATCAAGCAATGCAGCCGGAACGAGAAGAACGTGGTCAAGATTGTCTCCTGATGGCTGGGCGTCGCGATGGTCGCCTCGATGTCCTCGCAAGTACGTGTAGTGCAAGACGAGCAAGTTCAATAGCAAACTTGCACGCGGGCGGTGAACGTAGCTGTCGTGATAGACTGAATAGTACAGAAATCACATGCACCATGCACAGTACCTATGCACATTATAGCAGAAGCTACTGTGGCGGAGACAAGTCAGAAAAAAAGCTTGCGGAAGCAACACCACTGAAGGGGGCAAGCTCAAGTAAGATCCAAGAAAACCCACGCGCACTAGTAATTCCACCGCGGTGCATATTTAACTTAGCCGGTTCGGTTTTCGAGGTGTTTATGCTCTTACATTGAAGCTGCCTGGTTGCCTGTCACTACCTCAACCACTACTCGGGCCTCTTCCTCTCCATTCGTTGCAGACGATACTCGCGACGAGGACGACGACGAGGACGACCTTGATGGCAGCGGCTCTATCGGTAGGGCTGAGGACGAAGACGTCGAAGCAGCGTTGATTCGGCTCGCGCACGGCCGTGGAGAGTGCGGAAAGTGCGGAAAGCACTTCTCCAGAGTGGCCGACTGCAGGAGACACCTGTTACGGAGCCACGCCGTGGGCACGCACTTCTGCCCTGTCTGCCTGCAGCAGTTTAATAACGCATACGCCCTACAGAGACACGCAAAGAGAGCCAGTCATTAGTACGATGTGCTCGCTAGCTTATTAACTACGGTGAAACAGAAGACACGAGTGCAAGCGTTCTTTTCTGTTATGCCCTCAGATGACGAGTTCGGCGTCGAGGACCTCGTGCCCTGTTACTTTTCAACGTCCAGTCAGTCGGCGGGCGAGGGAGCAAAGTGCAACCTGTGCGGCAAGTTTCTGTCCACCCACTACTCGATGCGCCGGCACCTACAGAACGTGCACATGATGGTTGATAAAATAAAGTGCAGCCTGTGCGGAAAGCTTCTAAAGAACAAGGACGCGCTCAAGGAGCACCAGAGATATATGCACAGTCTCTATCAGAGAAAAAGACTGTGAATAAAATGGAATATGTTGTTGCCTCTCCTTGTGCTGTGTCAAGTTTTCGGCTAGTCTAATCAGTGCGCGCATATCTATGGAGAGAAAAAACATATACTTCCATTAGTTATAGGGCAGACGTCCAGATTGTTGCTGGTGATATTGCTTGTTAGACGTCTTTGTATTTTTCTTACTCGCAGACAGCAAAGTTTTAGCTGATCCTTTCACTGCTATGCCCCAGAAAACTGTTCCTTGTCAGCGTGCGCGGTCGTGTCTTTCCAAGTGTATCACGTCACCATGCCGTCATTGAAGGTGTGTCCGAAGGGATTTGCTGTGTTGACATGCGGTCTCAGACAGTGTTGCCATCGACTCTGAGTCAAGTAGAGATTTCGTTGACCTCGGGTGTCCAAAGTAGTCTGGTAATTGAAGGTTCTGGTCATTGCCATCTCTCCGTCCCTTGAAGCAGGGTCCCTCTCAAGTACGTGCTGTACATGGTACCCATTGAGAGGAAAACAGCCTGTATGTACCAATACTACATACACTTGCGCGCACCCACACAGGCAGCCTTGCAATCTCCGAAATTTTTTCTTGCAGACTTTGCTGCCCTAGTATTAGCGGCTTCTGTTGCCGGGGGACAGGGAAAGAAGAATCGGCAGTGCCCAAAGTGCAAGAAGACCTTTTACAATATGCCGAACCTCCGGCGCCACTATACGGCCGCGCACCAGCCAAGCGTCAAGCTGCAATGCCACCTCTGCCTCAACCACTACAAGAATGAGCACTCGCTCAAAAATCATCTGAGGAACGCCCACAACGTGTTCCAAAAGGACCAGAGCCTGATTGACCCTTAAGGGTCGAAGGCTAGCCTATCAAGATGTGGTCAAGTACACCTGCTTCGATGCTAGTGTCAGCATGATGAAGAACAGGCCCATCAAGTCGTCATTTTAAGGTCCGGAGAGACCTGACGGCACGCATAAAGTACAAGCAGCGAGCTTTTCTTGCCGACTACTTCCTCTTCGTTGTAGCAAGATACTGAGCTCCGTCCGCACCGCCACCCACCATAAGAAGACTGTGCACTTTGAGGCCGAGGACTGGGGCTCCTCCTGTCTCGAATAGTTTAAGAAAGATGTATCACAGAAGGGACATCTTAGAGGCGCTCACAAGCAGAGAACCTGAAATTGAAAGCTGTGTGTGAACAATGAAGAGTTATCTATGTTAAGTTACTACTCCTCGTACACTAGTCATTCGCTCGTATAAAATTGTGAAATATACGACAAAGTCTCACCGTCCTCCTGTTGAACTTGTCTGAACCCTTTTGATCTTGCTTCTCCTCTTGGTTGAACCATCGCACTGGTTGGTAGTCGTATCGAGAGGTCGGTTGATATCGCAGTGTGGTTCAGGCTCCGTGTCTTCCACAGTGCGAACAAGATCTTGTGTTTTTCAGTCGCTCAGAGCTAACAACATGGTGACGCCGAAGGATGTCGAGGGGTGGGGTTGGGGGGACATCGCCTTCACTGCTTTGCAAAGTCAAAAAATTGTACAGAGCAATTGTCTCTTGCGGACATCGTGTACCCACTCCTCCGTTGTCCGGGTCAACCCTCCGGTCTCCAGATCTACTCTGAGTATGTAAATGTGTGAATGACACACGCACGGAGTAGTTCCAGGGGGGTGGACCCAAAGTGTAGACGCAACTTTGAGTAGTCACATAACGGGAAGAACCGCAAGGAGAATGTATTGCACATACGGTGTGCTCATACTGTATTGTCATGGTACCTTGACCAGAATTGCATCTTGGTCTAAAAAAGGTTGGGTCGAATGGAAGGTACCGTTGCAGTGATCTTAAAGTGCTGAAACAGTCTGCACAGCGAGACGATGCGCAGTCCCACAGCGACCTGTGAAGACCAGACGGAAGTGATCATCTTGACTGAGCCTCGCCTTCTTTTTGCAGCCGTGACTGACCTGAACGAACTGGTGATGGGCCTGCTAACTTTCAACGACGCGCTCTATACGTGCAACCTCTGCGGCAAGAAGAGTCCCTGGCGCACTACCATGGTTAGACACGTCGAGGCCAATCATGTGGAGACCGCCGGTCACGTCTGCGACATCTGTGGCCAAGTGTCCAAGACCAGGCACGCGTTTGCCATGCACAAGAAGAGGAAGCATAAGGTCAACATGAACAATGAGCCTCTGCCTGACAATACAAACAAGCAGCAACAGCTGCAACCACCACAGCAGGAGCCACAGATCAAAGAATGAAGGATGGGCAGGGGGAAGGACAACCGGGACAGCCTCAGCCTCCCGTTAGAAAAGGGGGGAAGAAAGAAAGATGCGTTTGTAAATACGCCCAGTGTAGCTACCGTCATAGAAATGCGTGCGCGTAGCTGTCACCGACTTCTGCTTTATCATACGTAATATTATAAAAATAAGGACTAAACATGCATGATCCTGTGTACAGGTGGTGTTACCATGTAAGCATTCTCTCCAGTGGCTGATTGCGCACCAGTCGTAACTCGACCAGTAGATGTATTTTTCTGAAGTTTCCGTGGTATTACGTGCATTGGGGATGAAAGTAACTTTCACCCTCGTGTGTGAGCTGATGTGTTTTGCGTGCGCTGTGTTGTCTACGTGTAAGTATCATCGTAAACGACTTTATCATTTGCTTAGCTTGTAAGACTTATTTTTTTTAGTGAAAAATAAAAAGTCCTTGGCCGCAGAACATTCTCAATGTCGTGTCAGTCAAGACGACGAGAGCATTGTATCTTCCGTCTGGTAAGGAAATTAGCACTATAGCCTTAGGCGAACTTACAGTATATCACCTAAGTGAACTTGTCCATTGAGGTGAAAATGGTGTATCTCGACGGGCTTTCCGGGCTGAGGGAGCAAAGTCGTTTGCACGAAGTGGAGGAGGAAAAGCTAGTCCAAAAAGTGATGAAATGGTGGAGTCCTGCAGTAGAGCGATAATTGTTTTGCCATCTTTGCAGAGCTGGATATCGTGGTGGAGTCACTGATGACGAAGACGCCCGACGGTTTCTGGCGCTGTCTGGAGTGCGGTCGCACGAACCGCAAGAAGATGAACATCTCAGTGCACGTAGAGGCCAAACACATAGAGACGGCAGGATTTGTGTGTCCGTACGATTATTGCTCGTTCTCTACAAAAACTAGAGACAATCTGAAGAGGCACATTAGCAGGATACATAGAAGAACGCAGTGGAAGATGTAAATGATGCAGGCGTCAGTCATCTCGTATGCACTTATATAGTAGCTGGATCACGACTTTGGTTCTCATCCGGACCCTTTGCCTCCCTCTCTTGCAGACTTGGACAAGATGATTGACTCCCTGATGGGAAGATCTGGCCATAACTGGTACTGCAAGGCTTGCGGCAAGGAGCAGTACAATAAGACCAACTTGAGATGTCACATTGAGGCACAGCACACCGATTCTCCAGGCTTCGTCTGCCCGCAATGTGATCACTTTTGCAAGACGCGCTTCGCGCTGTACTCACACACGAGGAACAAGCACGAAGGAATATTTCTAAAAAATACTAAGGGTGCATTATATCGCAGGAAGCGATCGCTGCACGAGTGATAAAAAAAGAATAAACTATCCTCCGGAAGATGTTGACCAACTAGAACTGTTTGATCTCGCGTGCTTCGGTGTACAGGGTGAGACACAGTAACGTGCGATATGAGGGCAATGATCTGCTTCGACCGAGTGTTGCAAGGCTGTCTTCTTTGTCTCTGCGGGGTGAGACTTTCGTAGAGCTCAGGACGCAGGGTGGGATCGACCAAGGTCTCACCATGCTCCGTCAAAGCAGACCGGGCCGTTTACTCATATCTTGCTTTACGTCAGATTTGTTTACCAACTTACTGACTTGACACTGAGTCATACCTTTGCCTACCGACTCCAGGTACCCCCAGGGTTTTTTTTTATCCAAGAAACTTCTTTCATACTAGAGGGAGTCCTGTCTTATAAGGGCTGCTCTAGTGCGGCAAATACTTTGCGGTCATTCGATTACATGAGTGAAAAGTAGCGAATCTGACGTAAAAGATTTCATCATCAGTGTCCATTTCTGTTACAGACGACTTGGACAAGATGATAAACTCCCTGCTAGGAAGATCTGGCCCTGCGTGGTTCTGCAAGGCCTGCGGAAAGGAAACGTTCAATAAGAGCAACATTAAGAATCACGTGGAAGCTCATCATGTGGAGTCTGCAGGCTTTGCCTGCTCACAGTGCTCGTTTGTCTGCAAGACCAGGTATTCGCTCTACTTCCACAAAAAGAGAATCCACGAGAAGAAGTACAAAGACACGAGGCGGAAGAAGAAAAAGACGCTCGCTGAAGCATCTGAGCTCTCGGCGGCGTGAATTCAGTGTTCATATCTCATTTGCTTGGGCGTTGTTGGAGCTAAGAGGTCCTTGATCGACAAGATATACATAAAGAAGTCCTCCACCACACCTTTCCTAGTTGACTAAGCGTGCTGTAGACAGTCGATGAGAGAAAATTTGGCGGTCATGTAAAAGAAAGGATTGGCGCCCGCTCTGGCATGCCAAATGTACAGTCAACTTCTTACAGAGCTGGATCGTCTGGTGGCGTCAATGATGTCCTACGTCGGCGGTGCTTGGGAGTGCCTGGAATGCGGCCGGCGCAACGGCAAGAATGACCTCCGTCGTCACATTGAGGCGATTCACGTGGAGACTCCGGGCTTCCCCTGCAACTTCTGCAGCTTCGTAACGAAGACGAGGCTCTCGCTCACGAGGCACATGCGCAGAATGCATAATGTCCGCAAGAACTGAGCCACGTTCCGCGTGCAGACCTAATGCTCCCCCTCCCATGGCTTAGACAGTGATAGGTAATGTGCGAGAGAGAGAGAGACCATCTAGTGACTAAATCGAAGAAGAACGTCGTTCTTGTCTTGCAGAGTTGCATCGCTGGTAAAATTCCGGATGAAGCGGTGCCCACGGGTGCGTCTGCTCCAAGAACAAGACGGACACTTCCAACCATATTAAAGTCCGGATTCCCCTGCTAGGTGTGGGATTGCTTGACTCATGTCAGATTCTCTTTCACGCAGATGAAACGCAGCATTTGTGAACAAAAAACGTTGCATTCTGTTAAAACCCTAATGTGAGTGTACAAATAGCGTGAGTGTACTTTACGAAAAAGCCATTCAGACTAAGAAGAACAGTAATGACAATATGAACTCTGCAAATGAATTGCAGCACGTGATGCATCTCAAAAGTGTGCAATGACCTAAAAAATACAATGGGATACTAGCTTCAGTCGTGTTGTCATTTCGGGCATTGATGCTATTGGCAGGGTGAGACTTCTTGTGATTTTGGATATTTCACTGCTATGCGATGCCACACTTCGTGTTTTACTGAAGAGTAGTCGTCACTTTGCTACGCAAAGATGCCGGTGAACTCAGATTCGCACAATTTAGTCCCGTTTTGTCGTCGGTTCAAGCGGGAGGTTGAAATTTCAAAAACTGTTAAAATGAATTTCCAGCTGAATAAGGAAGCATCTGAATCCAACCAATCATGAATAAACTGAGCGAACACAGTCATTGATGGTTATGAATAAAGTGACTGAAATTCATAACCCAATTGTTTTTTTTTCCGGGCAATGTGTGATAGCCCTAAATAAATTTATAAATACTTTTTGCTTGCAAGTACAGGTCAGTAGCAAGCGTACGTGTTAAAAATATAAGCAAGAGTTACACACAGACACATAAGTGAATAGTCAATGAGAGATGAATGGAGCGTTTTCGTGACTTTTGCTTCATCGAGGACCACCAGCGGAAGCACATGCTTTTCTACATCAACCTCACCTGTATTACGTGAAGAAAAGTCATCTTGACCGTTTAGACCATTGCTTGTGTCTTCTTGGGTCCTCTGTACTGAGAAATACGAGGAAGTTCATTGGGGATGCCAACTTCATTTTAGCCCTTTTTGGTCCTTTAGTGTATAAGGGTCCCCTTCTAGCTGCTTCTCCGTAGCGGTTCAATGTTAGATGTAAGATTGCAGTTATCATAACCACAGTTGCTGTGCTATGTTTTATGCCGGAGACTGCGTACACCACGACCTCCTCCGCCACCACCAGCACACTCAAATACAAGATGGTTCAATCCACTTTGCAGGGTCCGAAACCGCCGAACTTGACGCGCTGATCGACTCGATGATGTTCAAGGCCGGTCCCGGACACCCAACTGTCTGCAAGGTGTGCGGGAAGTCGGGCAAGTACCGGTCCAACCTGCGACGTCACATCGAGTCCATGCACATAGACAGCCCGGGGTTCGAGTGTCCGATCTGCGGAAAGGTCCTCAAGACCAGGCTCTCGCTCTGGCAACACCGGACGGCGAAGCTCGACTGCTTAAAGTAGCGAAGTTGGTTGTTTGTAGCATCCATCGTGGTCATGCAGCTCTACTCACCGGTGACCTGCGCACTATGTTATGTACCGGTAGACGTGCGATTTATTGGTTAAAAACACGGAACGTCTTTAGTCATAGATCTCGATGTTCGAAATCTTTAAGCCATTCCAAATATGTCTACAGTGTACGTAAATCGACTCAGTCAAATTGTAAACCACCAAAGCCTTGAGAAAAGTGCAGTGAATCTCGACTTAATATTTTTCGTCAGTGGCTAGTCTATTGCCAAATCAGAAGTAAAAAGTTTATGAGCAGTGTAACTGAGGTTAAATCGAGGCTAGACTGTTGATTGAAGGAGTCTAAAGTTAAAGGTGTGGTTTGATATTGCACTTTTCCGGAAAGAGTCCAGCGTCGAAATCAAAACCTAGTGTTTTTATGATGTTTTTTCGACATCGAAAAACAAGTGTTGTTTTACCCATGCACGAATAATAATAAAAATTGTCAGAAGTACTTGAATTATGCGCTTATTACAGTCGTTTGCGCGGAGGGAGTGAAGTGCACGTCTTAATACCCTCAGGTGAACACCAAGTACTGGACGCATACTGCTGCCCCCCCCCACCCTTCTTTTACAAAGCATTGCAAATGAATGCATAACTTTTTTACTCTTCGCACTAGAGAGTTTTGTCAGCAAGCCCTCTTTAGCGTGCTGTGCTCTCTTCCAGACTACGACTACGACTACGACGTCACAGTGAGTTCCATGATCATTCGCACTAGCGACGGTTTCTACCACTGCAACCAGTGTGGCAAGTCCAGCGAGAAAAAGATCACGATCAAGGAGCACGTCGAGTCCAATCACATGGAAAGCCCTGGGTTCGCGTGCCCAATCTGCGGGAAGCTAAGCAAGACCAGGAGCTCGCTCCGGAAGCACCGGACGCTCTATCACCTCAGGCCCAAAATCCCAATGCTGTGACCAAAATTAGTCGACAGATGACTACTCTCTGAAACGTATGTCATATATGCGTCAAATATGTTGCTCGTACCGTGAAGAAATATACTTTCTTTGAGTTCGCCTATTCGTACTACTGTTTCTAAGAGACCGTCATAAAGGCTCAATGCACATCTGGCATAAGGACGTCTGGAGGGGAAATTCTATTTATGCACTACTTTATGCGTGTGTGTGAATGCACTCTTATTTTCTTCCAGAATGGAATGCGCTCATTGAGATGTTTGTGGGCCGCGCGGACAACAGCATGTTCACGTGCCTGGAGTGTGGCAAGATGAGCACCCACAAGATAAACATTGTTAGTCATGTTGAGTCTCACCACGTAGAGAGTCCGGGATTCGCATGCGACGTGTGTGGAAATATCTCCAAGACTAGGGCATCACTCAGGATGCACAGGAGACGTCACAAGAAAATGCTGTCGGAGAACCGCTGAAGGAAGCTCATGCGGTACTTAAATATGTTCTTCATTCTTGTACCGCACCGGTGCAAACCGTCAGTCGGGGCCATCAGCTTTGAGGAGGAAGAGAGTGCCATGTCAGACGTATCCCACTTCATGGGCTTCCACTGCTTGACAGTCTTCAAGACGTTTTTCAGCGTTGAACGCCGTTCCTGATCTTAATCGAGCCTTCTTTCGGCGGAGTTTCAGCTTCAAGATGCTCATCACGCCGTTCAAGACTGGAGTCACCTACGTCCAGTGCAACAAGGTTTCGCAGACCCAATGAAAAGCATAAAAAGAGGACCTAAGAATACTCATACTCAAGGCAGGAGTCGTACATGCAGTCAGGTTCGAAGTATTCGTAACGGTGTGAGATTAGCTCATTGTCACCCCTTACTCCTAAACTACTCACTCTTAGGGAATGTTGCAGTGCAACACGGCTGCCATTACAAGTCTTGTGCGTATATGCCAAATGTGCGTTACGGTGCAATTGTACGCTGTAAAAATATCTCATGGTTACAAAAATGTACCCATCTCATTGCAGACGCGACGCAAACCGTTTTTATCCCATTGAACAGGTTGGACCTATGAAATATAAGTAATTTACTTTACTTTTGGGTAAAACTGCGCGTTTAAGGAGGAGCAGACGCCAAAAAATTGCCACATACCGTCGAGGTAGCTGAGTGTAAATTTTTAGCAACACAAGAAATGGTTTTACGTATCCTCGTACAATAAATGTTATTGCGAACAATAAAGGTTCGAGCACTGTCTGATTCGGTTGTCGTCATGATTAAGCAAAAGAAACACTCGGTAAAATAAATTGCACTACCAGTAACTGCTGGCATTTCATGGGTTCAAGAATGCCGCAAAAACTTTCAATTGGGGACAGAAGAAAAAACAATTCATACAGTAGAAGCCGCTTTTAGCGCCTCCCTGTGGGGGGAAAACAGCAACAGTGACACCACAAGCTTGTTCAACAGTAGAAATAAAGTTTTGAATCGGGACCAGGAGAAACTGGAACTGAAAGTGGAAAGGCGCTATATCCGGTACCACTAGAGCCGGATTCGACTGTAGTTTCCTTTAGAGTTCCTAGAGGTGATGACTTGAGCAAAGAACCTGAGAAAAAAAAGCTGCTCTTGTACGAGTTCCGAAAAAAAACCTTTTTTCGCAGGAAGACACTTTTTTTTCTTAAAGTTGTACCAAACTACGGCATGAATTGAGAGTTTGAACGTAAATGAAGCTCACTGGGGTAAAGGAATGAGTCGTTCTCGTAGCACTTGCAGCAGCTGCAGAGGTGGCAAAGGCCTGACATAAATACGTCACATCGGCTCCATGATGGCAGGAATAATTTGTTCCAGTTCAGCTATGTACGAGTAAGTTAGCTTCCTTTTCTCTTGCCGATGGTTATCAACGGACACTCTTAGAGCTACGGTGAAATTCTGTCATCAAGACTTCAATGTGGGTGAAAGTTGTTTGTTGCAAAAAAAAAGCATAAGGAACGTGCTAATTCATGCCAAACTGTTTCTACCTCTTAGTTCTGACATACGTGGACTGGCACTGAACGTCCGATAGTGGTCGAGCTCCTAAGAACGCTGTAGTAAAGAGCAACGAATACAGGGGTGTCCTCATCACATTTGACACTTCGTGTTGTGGATTTCGTTCCATGCCGGACGCCTTCAAGTTCTGCGATCCAGGTTGCAGCCTCTAACTTGAGGTCGCAGGCACTTTTGGTTAGATTTCGGTTCAGTCGTTTTCAGTGCAGGGTAGATTTCGATGTGGACACCCCTGTGTATTTGTGTTAAAGGAACCCACGTAAGTGTTACAATGTAATAGCCTATTTTTTTTAAAAAAAAAAGAAAGAAACACGCTGTAATTAAACTGGTAATAATGCGCCTGCGAGAAATCAGGAAGGGGCTCTGAAGACCGCCTTGTCCTCCTTTGTATCTCGGCTTCAAATCTTTCTCCTCTCGGCTCCTTCGTTCACTCTGCTCCGGCAGTCCGTGAAAGTCGGACAACGAATGACCCAGTCGACAACTGCAATTGCAACTTTGCTCGGGTCCTCTGGAAATTTGCAATGTCTCTGCAAAAATGTCCGCTCTCTGGATGTTACAGCTCTGGCAGGGCGCTCGGAGACGTCGACTTTGAAGCGGTAAGTGGCGCTAATCGCTCATTAATCAGAGTGTTCAACAGACCATGCATAAGTGTACAAACATGTGACACAGCAGTGATTTGTCGGATTTTACACTGAGGGACTTGAAAATGCCCGGCGTTGATGACCGGAATAGTTTGGCTTAAATCAACTGTGTTTGAAGTGGGATGAGGAAAGGTCTCATTAACATGGCTTCAAAATGCCTTCCAGTGACTTTTATTTCGACAAAAAAGCTGATGGGAGTAAAAACTGTTCTGTGATTACATACTCAGCACCAAACATGCCCCAATTATGCCTGACAGAGACGTAACAAACACCCTCACCCAGGGTATGAGGTGCCTACAAAACATCCCCAGGAGGGGTGAGTTCAATATAAGTACGTGGGTCGGGGTGGGCGGGTGAAGGACTTGACAAGGGACACCCACACATGCTGTGAATTTTAGACGTTTAGCGTCAACAGTGGTGTTACCCAACAGTGTGCAACTGGCAGGGAAAACGGAGAAACTGTCATGGACTTGACGGGGTTTCCACATGTGCTGAACAAAGCATTGGGGTTGTACGACCCATGGTTGCTTCGCAATAGTTGGCACCTGAAGAGATATTTAAAAATTTAAATTACGTATATAGCGCTTTGTTTGCCTCTGTATAGCGCTGTGTAGATGTAGACTGATCCTTAGTCCTGCATTTTTCTTAAAGTTGTACGCCTTTCTGAGTACTGAAGCTACTTTTGGGACCCGGGAAGTTATTACAACCATCTTCGACTTTTCCATAGGAAAGACCTGTGCTTCTGACACAACATATATGTTAGAGACAGGGAAGAAGTTACTTTTTATGGTGAACTCCATTTACTTAGTACCACTTGATGCATATAAAAATTCGTGAAGTGAGTGAGTATGAAAAATGTCAATAGTGGTCGATTTTGCATAAAATGGATGTTTGGGTTAAAATTCCTGAGAATCTAAGCACGGCTTCAGAGTAAACAAAGTGTAGGAACTCATAAGATTAAAAACATGACCAAGGTATCAGGTATGTTTTGCAAGGTGGTGATTTCAGTGACATAGGCCAACTGTGGACATGGTGATCATAAAAGTGAAATCATCGACTTATTTAACGACTAATTCTTGTAAACCTAGTGGAATGGCCAGTACTTTTGAACACCTCCGCATGGATAGGTAGTAGGTAATGGGGCTGAAGTAAGTCGGGAACAGCCAAACACGAGTCGCATGCGTACATGACGTCATTGTAAAGTCTTTTAAGACTTTAACACTGAAACAATTCCGAAAATCGTGCGTTATGCAATATACTGTATGACGTACGTGACGTTGACGTAGGCGGAAGTGTGTAAAGTGGAACACGCTCAATCGAGGCACGCTTGCTAGTGTAACTCCGCTAACTTGTGTAACTGTGCGTGCGACATTGCCAAAGCCCCGGTCACAAAAATGTGTAGAAGATGATTGTTGCCAGTACCGCATATCCCAAAATTAGCTTTAGTACCCAGGAATGATTACAACTTCAAGAACAGCCACAGGAGTAAAGATATTTGAATCGAAATGGTCACGCTCGATCGGGTAACTTTTCCGGGTCCAGAAGGTGCTCCACTTTACAACCTATCTCGCTTTACTTCACTTCAACAGCAGTCAACAATCCGTCGTTTCTGCAAAAAATCATTTTATTTCGTTGAATGCAATTTGTGTGCATCGTGCTTCCTTGCAACAATGATGTTTACAGTTCAACATTTGACGTTTAACTCAGTTAGTCGCGGCCTGAGAGCTGCAAAATATAAAAGAGTGAGTGTAGGCTTTGACCAGATCGACATTTGATGTTGACCGCCATAATATCTGTCCTCCACGACTTTCTCAGTCCTTCACGCAGTTTTTGCGCAGTGCGAGGTCTAGTGTCTCAGTGCCTCGATGTACAGCGGGCCGGGTAGCAACAGCACCTGCTTTACAGCCCGCCCGAGCTGCTCTCCGTCTCGCTGCAGACTGTTTCAGAGCTGTAAAGTACTTTTTCACTGCCCGTCCTCAGGACGTAGAAGCTGCTAGTAAGGAGAAATGGTGACGTCAAGTAGAGCACGTTGTATTTCAACCATTGCTTCGCACAAGTTGGTGCCTCTGGTCAGAAGTGGACTGAGATGTTTTTCCCCCCTTTTTAGGTGTTCAATGCATTGTTAGGTCCTGACACTTTCCAGCGGGCGCTTGGAATCACCTTCGTCGTGAACACCCTGAAAGGACTTGGGACGCTTGCGGCTGGTGAAGTCACGTACCCACGTGCTTGATTTCTCGACACTGTCAACGTTACTATCGACTGTTTCAGGTACTTTGTACCAAGTGGCGTTGGCAGCCTCTTCCGGTGCCACTCGCCAGAGGCTGGAAAGACTGGACTTTTACTTCAACACCGCAAACATCTGGGAACAAGCACTCTTCAACTTTCTCCTTATGTGAGTTTGTATGCGACTTGAACGATTTTGGACGTGCAGTTTAAACGATCTCGCAGATTGACCTACTTTCTGGGACGACTTTTCGTCGACTTTGCCATCTACGGCCCAGCTCTCACAATACAGGGGATCCAGCAAGGGTCCCTGCAAGACACCGTCACTAACATGTTTTCTTCTCCACTCCCAGGGTAATAGCGCAGTGTCAGTAAATAATAGCCCTCAATTGACTCTTTTTCTCCTTAGGATTCTGAGTTGGCAGTTCTTTTTTGAATTTGTGAGCCTATTCTTTGGCTACCTTATCCTAGCTGGCATTTGGCAGTCTCTGAACGGACCAAACTTGAGACTGCGGAAGAGGGAGGCCGCGTTCCCGAAGGATCATGCCAACCTGGAGCATCTCTTCCTGTCCAATGTGGAAAGAATAATCAACAACATAAGAAGCTAAGCAGAGTTGTGTGTTACTTGAGTGCATGCACCACCTACAGTGTGTACCAAGGACAGTTGCGTGGTTGCGAATCATCTCTTGGTCCACCCTGCAGTGCACTTTTGTTAAACATGACTGAATGACACATCTGAGCTCCTTCATGCCAGCTGGGTCTTTCTTACTAAGTTCTATTCTCATGTGCAGTGCCAGACTTCGTAATAATGGCAGCTGCCAGTAGTAATAAACGTATTTGCCCCCTTTTCCCAATTCTGGGAATATTCCTGCATATTTTCCCAATTCTGATCAACGAGCAATGTTTCATTGAAAAAAGTCAACCATTTTGATGCTTCAGTAGTTGCCATACTTCCCACGTGCCTCCAAGATAAGAAAAGGGACTTTTCGTTGGTGTGGTTGGAACATAGAAATATTGATTCCTTCAGAGATTTCACCTCTTAAAGTTCCAACTTTGCCTAAAGCTTAAAACAGCTTCTTCACTAGTCGCTCGCTCAAAGGACCCTCCTTAGTGAAAAACGGTTCATCTTGAACCAGCACCCGCAACTCCATTAGCGCTCTCCTCCGTTCTGCACTTGCAAGGTTGCAACCTCCATCTGGAAGGTGCAGTAGGAAATGCATTGGACGGGACTCCCATTTCACTCCCAGCCTCACTTAGATATCAACGTCGAAAGTGCATTTTCTAAGTGCCCATGGATCAGGTCACCACGATGCATTTCTGAGACAGCCCTTTCTTGCTCCAACTTGCTCGCCTGTCGGTCCGGGCCCTGATTGGGTTGGCTGGAACAGCTGCAGGAACATCGGCATGGGTGGCTTCTCCTTCAAAGACCCCGACCGACAAGTGGGGCATCGTTGATGCAGTCCAATCATTCCCCGCCACTCATTGAACATATGGATGAGCCTGTTTCTAATCTGTCAATCGGTCTCACTATTCACTCCACCCTAGCGAAAGTTGACATGACCGGAGTTACTTCGGGATTCCTGTTCCAAGCGTTTTCTTTCGTGTGACTCTGTTTTTTTTTCGTGACAGGGAGGCCAGACGAGTGCAACATACATGTATAATGATCGCGCCAAAGGTGGTAAAGGTACGTAGACCAGTTTCGGACTGACAGGTTTACGGGACATCCAGATATGACGCTAAATGTCCAGTGCAGGGCCAAGAATTCTATTAGCTGGACTGTTTCTTGCTTTGAAAATGCACCGGAGTAAATAGGATAAGCAAGACCTTTTTTCACTTCTAGTTCCTTCATTTTCTGAGGGTTCAAATGGGCACGCTTGAAAGAAAACAGGTCTTTTTACCTTGCGCCAACTCTCTTCGCTTGTCGCAGCAAAATGCCGACATTGGTGTGGCTTACCCATGGACACCAGCAACAAGTACAGGGGGACGGCAGTCTCAAGTCGGGAGTGACCTCTCTAGCATGAGTCATACTAGGGCCTCGCTTGGGGACGGAAATATCAAATTGGCTCTTTTTGAACATGTGTGGCCAGAAGATTTTTTTGGATTTGTGTGTGTTTGGCCAATTTTATAAAGTCCTCAGCAATTCTTTCACTTTGGGCTCCGGCGATCTGGCAAAGCTGTATCTCCCCCATGTCTTTTCTGGCCTTCTTGTCCTGTACTTGCTACGAGTATCACTACTGCCTTAACTCATGTATTCCTTGTTGTTCACGTCCAAGATGGGCAGGTGTTGTTTTATTTGTTGACTATTGTGATTTCGCAAAGGATGACATTTTAACATCTTAACCTTCCAGTGACTAATGAGCAGATAATTTCTGAAGAATGGGCACCGGACCATAAAGCGAGTTTTTGCTGGAGCAGTTCTACAGTTAGTTGGAGCTCGCTACGCCCATATTATCAACATGTGGCCAGGCTAAGTACGTACCCATGGGGCTTGGCAGATGAGGCTGGGATGCTTCTGCGATGATGAAATACTGTCAAGCTTTGATGCAGGGAAGACTATATCAAACTTTACTACTCAATTCACTGAATTGTGTAGTATGTATGCTATTACTTTATGTGTAGTAAGTATGTTATTACTTTATAAAATAAATGAGTTGTTTTCCAAAAAAGCTCTCTGTGCACCAGACGTCAATCTCGAATCTGCGTTACACTGTGTACCATTCTGATATGCGAGTATGTAACTCAGCAGTTTCTGGGCACCCACATCGGGTGCAGCAGTGTACTTGAAGCGTCCCTTTCAAAAGTAAACTTTTTACACCAATGAGGCTCCTGTTAAATGACAGTCATAACAATGTAAGAAGTAACCGACAGCGTGATGTGGCATAAGGACAACACAGGTCGGCTCTAACGTCCGCGAACGTAATTTCAGCCGGAACGGAATCAAATCGTCGTTAACAATGACACAGTCAAGGAGTCTCAGCTCGCTTAACGTTATATCGGCAGCACTCTTGGCTCGATGGTGACGCTAAGAGCAAGCTCCACTCCATTTATTGGGTCATGAGGTAGAAAATTCATTTATTTGGCCTCCGCCAGCGCGGATAAAAACAGAACTGTGGAGAAAGAAATCCGGATTTATCTGCGAGACCTCGGAGACAACCACACTGAATGTATATTTGAAGGCTGCGACGCTTCAGGGTAACTCTAAATTGCGCCGCAGCAAGACGCGCACACTTTTTCGCAACTCAAGAGACACAGATCATCAGATACGACGGAAATGTCGTCGTCGTCTGCACATTTTGTAGGGAGAAATTCTGGCTGGACGGCGAACGTGGTGACTCCTCTTTGCCGCAGATGAGACTCTAGTAGCGGACGAGTGACGGAGTATTCCTGAATGAACAGAACAGGATCTTGATCATCCGTATGTGTGTTAAGGACGTGTAGCAGTGCGGCTCCAACAAGACTGCACAATATGTTCAAAAAGACCCTGGTAAAATGTCATGGGGTTTGTGGCCCTGACCACGCTGCACGTCAAAAACAGGGATCTGCTGAGGTCCTAACTGTCATGTTCCTACTGTGAACTGTGTCAAAAAATCCTGTTTTTGTAAACTAACCTGCTCCGACTGGAACAACACGTGTGTGGTGACGACGACTTCGCCAGGAGTGAGACACCAGATGTGCATATCGTGCACGTTCTTTATGTCCGGAAACTTGTTCCGCAACTCTCGCTTCAGCTGCATCGCGTTCAACGGGTCCGGCATCGTCTGCAGTAGAATCATGCACGACTCGTACGCGATCGAGCGGCTGCGGGAGGAAAAAAGAACAGTTGTTATCGACGTTAGTCAACACTCGACAAGGTGTGCGTGTACTGCTATGGGGATGCAACACTGCAAGAATGCGACTTTTATGGGATAGCGCACCGCATGTCTCATCACGGTTTATGATCGTACAGACACTTTTTCCTTAGATTTCAGTATAGTGTGCACACAGAGTAATGCTCAGAATATATTGACCGTATTTTAATGCTATATTTTACGAATGAGGAAATTTCTTTGACTGGTCCGAGGCCTTCCCTTGTCCAGGGGAGAGGGGAACGTTCGAGGACAGTATTCTGAAACACCCTGTCTGACTCGGCTGGGCGGGTGCTGAGCAGAATAGTAACAAAGTATCCTTATTGCAAATCAAAAGCTGACAAGCGACATATGACAAGTGATGAACAACTGAGCATGACATTTGCAAAGTGCACGTGACAAAAAGAGCAGCTTCATGTGGCATTTTAAGCATGTCACATTGCACCTCGTGTTGTGCCCACGACCTGCAACTCCAACATGACGTGCTCAATGAGCAACACATGACATGCAAATCAAAGTACAGCCGATTCCTAAAATATGAGATCTTTGCCGCCTATTGAAATTTTATGTTGCT
>JAAUXU010020678.1_pt1 | contig 20677 bp, 21 predicted proteins | sample 7278151 | NCBI WGS metagenome assembly JAAUXU01 (sample SAMN14350113, study PRJNA611818) | marine sediment metagenome | isolation source: surface marine sediment (1.8m) | place: French Polynesia: Moorea | collected 2018-08 | reverse complement strand
TCAGCAGGCTGGATTGGCGTGCTTAGCGTCCGCTAGAGGTCGCTTCAGACCAGGGGGCTGAATCTGCTATGTACTACACGAGTCATCTGTATATACTTCATCTGTGCCAACAGCGAGAGGTTCCTCGCTCACCTCGGAACTTTACCTGTGGTCACACAATCTCACAAAGCAGAATCAGCTGCTTGCTACTCCTAGAAGTTGCACAGAGATATGCAAGTAGGAGAGGCGAGTTGCGCTCTGCTGGGGAGGGACACATGTCAGCTGTCGAAACAGGTACCCATAAAGTAAGGAACCCTCGACTGGTCAGGACCCTGAGGACCCGTAACAGTATAAGGAACCTCAATGGTCATTTCGGAGTGTGAGAAATGCAATGTCGACTTCGCAACGTATTGACTTTTCGAACGCTTAGACACTAATTTGACAATCATTGGTTCTGAAAATGAATCGCTGTGGTGAGTTTCTTGCAAATGTGGTCCCCTGTGCTGTGCTTGCACGTTCTCTTGGCTCCATGGTTGAGCTTGAGCGTGCCAAGGGCAAAAGCGTGATTCTCAGATGGGGGCAGGTCCAACATTTGACTGTCCAAGCATTTCAAAAGCTGACTTTTTTGGGTGAAGGCACCAGATGTCTCTCTCCGAACTTTTGAAAGTCGCATGTCAGTCACAGCTTCGCGCCCATTTTGCAGACCTTCCATACTTTTCCACTCATGCCGTCAGTGAGAAAAATATCCCCAGGTAGTCTTCCTGGCTGCGTTGTTTGCGACCGCCATAAGTACCAGCACATCTGCATTTTCAGGATCAGCATTTCTATCATCAGTGGGATCCTCTGCACCACAGTCAACATATCCGACAAAGTCCTCGCCACACAGGTCCTAACGGGCTTTTAGTTTCATGTCATCTAACATTGTCGTCGTGTAAGGTTGATCACCACAAGCTGCTTGTGGTGACTAAACGCCGGCAAATGCTTCTTGGGTAAAGTCTGGCTGGCCATCAACACTTCAGAATTGTGTCAGGATGTGGTGAGCCCAACGCAAACTTCTGTCGCCCTTATGCGCAAGGATGCCCTTAATGAATAGAACTCCAACTTCAATGCGAAGGCGTTGACCTGTGACCTTTCCAGTCGCCCTCTTGGTCATTCGTGCAAGCAAGTCTTCAGCCACAGAATTTGCAATATTTCGCACAACATTGAGCGCAATGTCCATGAGTAGATCATCCTTCTGAAGTGCCTTTACCACCGCTCTCCCGGACCTCACTTACTCTTTGAGTTTCTTCACCTTTTCTCGGGAGAGACACTTCTGGTTTGCTTGGAGTTTTGTAGACCCAACCTCAGCTTTCGTGGGCTGTCACTTACAAAGTAGTCATATTCTTAAAGGCAGTGGCCTATGTCCTTGTCCTAATTTGAAGTGTCGGCTTTCGCCTCGTCCCCCCAAGATTCTCGCAGCTCGTGGCGAGGGTGGCGGCCGCGAAGGTTTTGATTCCCGGTGAGCAAAGAGTGTCGGTAGAGCACCTTGCTTTAACTTTGTCCACTGAGCTTGTCCATGACCACGACAGCTCGAAATACTCCGAGCGCAAGAAGGCATAAGGCCCATGGCTCTCATACTTTTTTCATATTCGCGGCAATTTTGCCTGCTTCGACAGCTGACAGCTAGTGAATGTTAGTGTATACTTTGGAACGGCTCGCCTGGTCTGCGACGGTCGCCTCTCGTACTCACCTCTCTGGTAGCTGCTTGTCCACGCAACAACTTGGAAGTGAAGAGACGATGTTGGACGATGTAAAACTGAAGTGCGCGTGATCTACACTGGAATCTCATAGTGACACATCCAAAGTGCCATGATGCGCCAGCTGCGCCAGCTGCGCCATCGCGGTGTGCGCCACCTCGTTGTCGGCGATCTGCGCCTGGCATTTTGCATGTCTTTCGCAGCTGGCACAATCCTGGCGCTGTCTTTGCACCTGGCGCAGATCTCAATTGGCCGTGACCTGAATCTTGTGGAACCTCCAGAGCGAGCTGAGGACGTAGCTCAGCATGCCTACGAAGAGTTTCTCAGAGAGTCAGGAGTGCGCCGTGTTGAGGTGGACCCAGACGAATGGCGCTACGGTGAGAGAGAGGATGGCGTGATTTCAGAAGCTCAGTTTCTGCAACAAAAGATCTCGGTAGCGTGCCTGCTGCTGGAACCCAGATCTAATGCCAGCGCTGCTGCTGCCAGGGACACATGGGGCAAGCACTGCGACGGCTTCTATGCTCGCAGCCACAACCTAGACGCTCCAGAGGCAGGTGTCGTCAAGATGCCTGCTGCTTCTTCCTTCGAGATGCTCTGTGTCACATTCTTGGACATCTTTGGGACTGAAAAGTTCCACTGGGTGCTGGTGGTGCCAGATGACTCAGTCGTTCTCATTGAGAACCTGAGGCGTCTGGTGGCCCCTCTCAATGCCAGCTCAATGCACTACCTGGGACATCCGATGCGCTTCTGGGGCCAGGAGTATAACTGGGGTGAGGCTGGCTACACTCTGTCTGCTGGAGCAGCGGCCGTACTTCGCCGCCGCCTCTTCCCCGATGCCGCCGCTTGCAGGAGTGGCGGTCGCTTCTGGAACAACGGCGACTGGTACTTGGGCAAGCACCTTGCGTCCTTGGGTGTACAACCGGTGGACACCCGCGATGCCAAAGGACGTGGGCGCTTTGTCGGCAAGTCTTTCACACGTCTCCTCTTTCCCGGTGCAGTCTCTATCTTCGAGCGCTACTGGCGTGACTCTGTTGCACCGCCAGCTGATGGCCCTGGCTGTTGCGCTGATGACGCCGTCGTCCTCAAGGGCGTAGCCTCTGTGTCCAAGCTGTACCAGCTCGAGTACTTGCTTCATCGCCTGAGGCCGTTTCCTGCTGGTGGCAAAATCGGCAATCATCCTCCGCCAGAGACTCACACAGAGCTGAAGAAGCCTTTTTTCACGTGGGAGGAAAAGGCCAAGGAGGATGCAATGGAAAAGTTTCTGGCTCAACACCTCACCACGCCCAAGAACATTGGTGAACTGCTGAAATCTGGTGGGTGAAGAGTGGTTTTACGGCGGGCTAGACCTTTCTGTGCATACGAGGCTGTGATACTTGAGAGTGGTGTCTATTGAACTGTTCGTTCTTTTCACATTCATATTTATCATTTATAGGAGCACCTGCTGCCAGAACTATGTGATCACCTTTGCGTACATGCCAGTCATTGATATGTATATTTTTTATTACTTAACTTCGTCAATACAAAGTTGTGTGAGAATACGTACAAGTGCTTCGTCACACTACTTAAGTCTGAATGCGGCGAGAAGTTGTTGAAGCTTTTCTCGATCACTAGTGTGGATGTTGACCTCATCCTGGAGAGCGACCTGTCCAACCAAGAGACTCTTCCAGACACCAAAGTCAGAAGTGATCTCAACTGGCTCAGGACTGAGAAATGATGTCCCACCAACGTAGAGGATACCATTGCGCACCTGTGCACAACAACATCTTAAAGTTATTTAAGATTCTGGGAGGATTCAGATCAAACTGGTTGTCTCTACCAACCCCGCGAAGTGCAAAGTTGGTGCAAACTCCACCACCAGCACCAGGTTCCATACGTAAAAAAGTACTTACCTCAAATTCTTGCTCCATGTCCAAGTCGGTCAACTTCAGCTTGAACCTGAGGCTGTTGCAATTGCTGAGGACTACCTCGCTGGGGTCTAAGCAGGTGGTGAGCAATGTCAGTACTTCCGAGGGAGACGATGAGCCCAAGATCAGCTCTTCTGTCCACGTCGTTGAGTCATCTTTAGGATTGCCCATGGACTCCTGCGTGGTAGAAAAAGTATAGTCCTTTTAAGTCTCTTGATTTAGGTGGTTTAAACATTTGCTGCAGGGGCCTCGTTCTCGCTCCACGTCCGTGTCATCTTAATGCTGCAGCATTAGGCAAACCTTTTCCTTTAGATCCTATCCAATCAGCATGGATCTGAACATCAAGAATATTGGTTATCTTTAATGACGCTCAATCATTAGTCCCACCCAAGACCAAATTATCGATACTCATGGAAGAACACTTTAAACTAACTGATACACTTTACACTTACTCCTTGTTTTGCTCGACGGAGATAAATGTTGGTTGAGGCTTTGCTGTCGGAGCACCTGTCATAATGCTCATGCACAGCACGCACAGCCCAGGATACAGTCCCGTACGTCTCTTGCAGGAATGGGTGGTCACGCAAGCCATCAGGCAGGCGTACGCGGTCAGCGATGTCATCAAAGGGGAGGCCTAGAGATGGATGAGCCTTTGAGTTCGGAAAGCAACATCGATTTGATCATGTGGTTCCAACCTTGGCTGAGGTACCTGACGGTTTGGTCGTGCACAAATTGAATTGCATCTCTGTAAGCCTGGATGGTATCCCTGATCTCGTTCTTGTTCACCAGTGGCCTCGAGTGCTGAGGGATCAACACTTCCGGCTCCAATGAGCTCATCAAGTCCAATGCCTTGAGCCGCACGAGGCAGTCTCTAAAGAAGTCAGGCAAAATGAGTCTAAAACTGCATCCAAATATCTTGAGGCACTCCATATGGACAATTCATACATACGTTGACATCTGCCCTCCAGCGTCCCCACCAAGGCCAACAGGGTCCACCAAGGGAAATGACTGGTAAATGTTGTCTCCCGCAAAGAGTGTCTTCTTCTGTGGCCACCAAATGATCAGGTGGTCTTTGGACTCACCCGGGGAGTGAAGCAGCTCCAATGTGAGGCCTCCAATCTTGACAGTCAAGTGGTCTTTGACCACACAGGTGGGGGTCACGGGGTCCAAGGGCTCCAGTGGTGATCTGAACAGAAGCAGGGCAGCATCGAGTAGCGCAATTGAGCTACTCTTAACTTAGAAATTTGTATTCACCCCCATCTTTTGTTAGTCCTGTTCGTCTTCTCCTTCTCATCCTCACTCTCCGGCTTGGGCAACTTGGGGTCCTTCTTTCTGGTTAGGCTCGATCCACCTGAGGTGGCTGCTGCAGACTGGCAACTGCAAAACAACTCATGAGCAAAGATCTCGAGCTGTTGACCCTTGCCTAGGAGTTTGCAGAAAGTCTGCACACCTCCACATACATCCAAGCAAAAGTGGGTCAAGATCATGCCCTGAATGGGCTTGGATGTGACAGTGGAGAAGGCTCCCAGGACCTCTATTGCTATTGCCTCGCTGACAGTTGATCCAATCACCACACAACCAGTGGGACCTGAGCAAAAATTTTGGATATTATAGTCTTAGGCCAAAAGTCGAAGCCTTGGCTTGACCTTGATTGCATTACTGCTATATCTTACCTTCGACCAAAATACAGTTTGCAAATCCATACCCCACGGCGACGTAAATGTCTTGATCCACCCTGATGAGCTTCTTCTCCCTCGGTTCCGAGTCAACCATCCGCAGGTTCTGGGTGGCTGCCTCAGCTTTGGCCTCTCTGAATGCACGTGCCGACTGTCTCTTAGCATCCTGCCCTACTGACCACAGCTGGAAGGCCGTGGTCACCAAGGCCACAGCCAGGCCGATCAGCACCAGCACCGGGTCTGGGTTGAACCAACTGTGGTTGGGCGCCTTGGGCGGAGACATCTCAAACACTGAAGTAGGAGATAACTTTACATGTGCTCTGCTGTTGCTCAGAGATGGACGGACAGACACAGGGAGATAGGCTTGGTAAATACGAGGAATGTTTTGCTAGCTTCCACTACGATTAAAAATAAGATTCCCTCCTCCACAAGTCCCTAACGTTGAAACACATGCCGAGGCTTGATGAGGGGGGAGGGATTGTCCATCACTCAGCAGTGGGCCTGATGAGCCCTTTTTGCAAGTCAAATTGCATCCTTAACACCCAAGTTTGCACATTGTCATCCGTGCCAGCGCGGGAGGAGGGAAGGCTGCATGCGACACAGGGAAGAGCAGCCAAATGCCGGCCAAACCACACCTTCTTGGTAGATGGCGGTAAAGTTGTTGCCCTCAGTAATCTTTAACTTCTTCGGTGCTAAGTTAGGAAGGGGCGCCAAGGGAATTCAGGCAATAATAGTCATAGACTGCTGTGACGAAACCAAGTTTGCTTTGGGGAAAAGGCATTAATACTTCATTGGGTCACCTTTCTTATATATTGTATCACTATGTACAACAATTTCCACGAGACATTTCTGAGTCGTATTGAAACTGGAGTCTACCTTCTTCTACTCGTGCAGGAGGTTGCACATAGTCTGGCTCTCCTTCTTTTCCTCCAAGGACACCGTGGTCTTCGGGGTTGCCAAACAGTCATCTCCTAGGACCTGACGTGCGACTCGTCGAACACGGGTGAAAACCAGCACATACAATGTCACTCCGATCCGGTTTTCTTGCCCCTGCCGCCGTTATACACAAGCGGGACGGACCCAAAAGTCGGACTCCTGCTCGATTTGAACTTTATCCTGACTTCCAGTCTCTCAATGATCGCCTCCGAGGCCGTCGAACGGTATTGAGCTCCACTAGGGCAACCATCGTCGGCTCCCGCGTCGAGAGGGGAGGAAGTTATGGTGAGCGAGGACAGCGTCGAAATGATCGTCGGCGACTTTGATTCGGTAGTGTCTCCCCGTCGTCTTCGCGACGCGGGGTTCGTTTGAGAGTCGGTCGAGACAGGTAGTTCGATGAAGTGGAACACGAGAGGACGCACGTGTCTTGCGCACATCCTCAGGCAGGTAGCAGATGGCGAGCGCGACGAGAGCAGCGGCAGTAGGAAAAGACGTCAAGATCTCCCCATGAAGCCAAAGAGCCGCAATAGGCTGTTCTACCCCTTGTTTCCGCGAGACCAACGAGGCCGCTACTCCGCCCTGACCTCTAGGCTCGCAACTGGGCGAGCCCTGGGAAAGGGTCGCTTCGGTCGCGTCTACGAGCTGCCCGAGGAAGGAAGGGCTGTCAAAGTGATGAGAAAGTGCGACATTGTCGGCGAGGGTCTGGTGGACCAGGTTCTGGAGGAGCAACAGAACCACAGTCTCTGCTCGCAACACCACCCGAACGTGCTGTCCCTGGTCGACAGCTCACAGGCACGTGGAACTCAGAGACAATCTGGAGTCACGCTACCGATCCCGTACAAAGTTGCACATGGACTTCTATGAACAGCTGCAATAATGATAAATGCGTACAGTCAACCAGATCGTTATCGTGAGCCCCAACTTGTCTCTGAATCTGGCGCTCAAGGACGACAGACACCTCTACGTCGTGTATTCTCTCTGTGCCGATAGCCTCTTTAGGCTGGCGCGTGGTGGCAAGATGCTCAGCGTCGACACTGGGGAGTTGATCGAGGCGCTAGCTCAGCTCTGTTCCGCCGTTGCCCATGTTCACGACATGGGCGTGGTGCACAGAGACGTGAAGGCGGAAAACGTCCTCGTCTCGGTTGATGGTAACACACTCCTTCTAGCGGACTTTGGCCTGTCCAAACGTCTGACACGACGTCAGCGGGCCAAATGTGTGTGCGGCACGCTCCAGTACATGGCGCCTGAGGTACTGGCCGAGCAAGCGTACGCCCATGCTATAGACTGGTGGAGCCTCGGAGTGCTGGCGCACCGGTTGGCATTCGGCACCATGCCCTACGCCAAGGGACAGGACCACAAAGAGACCCTGACGCTTCTCCTGAACAGTCGGGAGTCTATGGAAGCGTCGTCGCAGAGATGCAGGGACAAGGACGTGAGGGAGTTCTTGGCAGCGTGCCTATGCTTTGACGAAGACGAGCGAACTTTGTCGGTGTCAGGGACCATGAAGAAAGTGGAGGAGAGAGCAGCGTTGGCACGCTTGGAATCTGCCCAGACTCGGGTGAACTTCATCGATGTGTTCGCTGCTCTGTCAGATAGAGATCAACTTGAAGAATGCAATGGAGGAGGAAAGCAGTGACCTTCTGAGGCCAGTGTTCATGCAAGTCAATAATACGCTTATCCACTGTTAAGTACAAGTATTACAACAAGATGTACGTCCTGATGTCCCGCGTCACTTACGGTTCAGTTTATGTATGTAGTGTAAGTCTTCCAGATTGTGCCGAACAGTATAAATACGGGTGTAAGAATTAAAGATTATCAATGATATGATTTTTTTAACTTGACTCAAGCCGTATGATGTATTATAGGCCGCTCAGATCAATCCCGAGCTCGCTTTCATGCCCAGCCGTTGGTGCCGGAGGCTTCCAGCCGACCGCGTTGTGGCTGATCACATCGTCTTCGTCACCCAGGAGAGCGAACGCGTCAGACGGACCATCGCATACCGGGGCAACTTGCGCTACGGACGTGAATCAGGAATAGTTTTCTTCTTCCACCGAGCACAAAAGCATTGTCTGGAGTGGGAATACCCAGTGTGTCATCACCATGAAGCAGTCCTTGTGAAAGTCCAGACTTTCACAAGGACTGGTGAAAGCACTCGGTGGAAGAACTTTTCCTAATCAGAACGAGAGAAGTTGGACCTGTTCGGGGTGGAGAGTCTGCCCGCCGAGGCGCCCATCTTTGTCTACTTCTCCGGCGGCTACTGGCAGGAGCTCAGCGGAGATGTTTCGGCGTACCCCGTTGAACCACTGGTTAAGGCAGGAGTGGTGGTTGCCGTAGTTGACTATGATCGGGCACCCGGGGGTGAGATCGTGAGTGAGAATCTGAACGCTAGCGTAACCGTGACTTCTTTTCTTGACAGTGACTCTCACGACCATTGTCAGTGAAGCAATCAAGGCGACCAAGTTTGTCCTGGACTATGCCAAGCAGAAGGGAAGCAGGTGGCTACTTTTCACTGACTGGGAAGTCCCACAGTTGTCACGTATTGCATCTTGTTATTCATAGGTCGATTGTGTTGTGCGGTCACTCCGCCGGGTCCCACTTGGTGGCCATGGTGGCGTCGTCGTCCTGGCTGTCATCTCTGCCGTCTTGTGACCGGGCCATCTTTCGTGGGGTTGTGCACCTGTCCGGCGTGTTCGACCTGCGACCCCTCCTGGACACCTCCATCAATGACGCCGTGGGCGCCGACGAGAAAGAGGCATTGGCCAACTCGCCCCTAGCAGAGGACAACGCCATCAGGGCGGCTGAGAACTCAAAGAACTGGAAAACGCTGCTCTTCGTCGGTGAGAACGACGCTCCAGGACTCAAGGCCCAGGGCGAGCATTATGCCGAGGTTGTGAGCATGAGTGTTGATGCTGCAGCTTCATCGCCTGATCGTCGTTTTTCATATGTAGAAGCTCAGGGCCCTGGTCGGGGTGGAGAGCGCCGTCACCTTTCAAGTGGTGCCCGTTGTGGACCATTTTGACTTGGTGGAGAAGCTGTCACGAGACAGCTACGAGGTAACCAGAGCAGTAGTGAAGTTGAGCTCATCATTGTAGTTGATTCATTCTGTAATATGTCCAGTCATTTTTTATGACTCACCCTGTGCAAAAGAAATAGAATGTTATTCCCACAATTATACGGGAAGTCAACTGCCACCGCCTAGCATTTAATACTGTAATTCTTGCCACAGGGGGAGCTTTCAACGAGTAGCAGCTCGATGGTTACCACCCAATTCTGGAGTGGCCCACAAGCGGGAGGACAATTCGATCCCGACGGAGCCAAGGGTGTCTTTTTTCCGTGGCTTCGTCATTGCCACCTTTGGTGCGAGCAGCAAATGTGATTCATTGCTTGGGCAGGTCTTCTGTTCTCCTTATGATCTGGACAGTCTCGATGCTGGCAAATAGCTCTAACACGCCCAACATTTTCAAGAGCAAAGCGTGAACTTCGGACTTCATTGCCATAGCAATGCAGACTGGTTGGCATCGCCTCGTTGATGGATGATTCAAAGTCTTCCATTAATCATGCCGCTAGCTCTCGAAAGGCACTCTGACCGTGGGACTCTGGATCCATTGTGCTGCCACTGGTGCCGGTCCGGCTGCAGCAAAAGTCTTCTCTGCGTGCATCAGATGCAAGACACTGTAGACATGGTCGGCATCTACGCATGAAAACTGCAGTTGCTCAACGTGATTCTTTCTTCCACAGCCGCTCCTTCCAGACGACGGCAATCAGGCCGAGCCTCGTCTCGATTCCTGAAAAGGTGCTGATGAGCACGATAAGAAAAATACTTTTCTAGGAAGACACTCAGGTCAAGAATGTCCATTGCTCAGGAAGGTCTGGTCCTGCCAGACATCCTCTTGCCACTGCTGGGGCCAATCTCGAGCACAATTATTCTTCTTTTCCTCTGGTGTCAAAGTTGCTATTGTAGCAGACATTGAGCACTTCAATGAAGGACTTCTTCAGCTGTCAATAGAAATTTTGGGCAGCTTTTTTGGGAGGGATGATTCTCGCCTGTGTGGGCCAACTATAGCAATTCCCGGTGCTACAGAAACAGGTCCGGCAGATACTTACGAAGTCCAGCACTTAACTTTTTGTGCCAACTTCGTCGGGTGGGGAAAAACATTGATGCTACATTAAAAAATAAAAATACCGACAATTAAGGCCTCGCCGAGGCCTCCTTCATCCACTGATAGCTGATGCATCCTTCAAATGCGGTCCGCAAAGGTTCGACGTACATATTTGGCTGAGTTTCATAAGGTCATCCCTGAATCTAAGGGCTTTGTAAGCTGTAGCTCTCGATCACCCACACAAAGTTCCTCAATCAACCACACAAAGGCAGATATCTCAGCTGAGTGCATCTTGCCAACGATCCAGGCTGAGAGAGCCTCATTCTTAGGAGCAATTTCCACTCTTGCCATTAAAAATTCCTACAGATTTAATAAAGGCCACTGTAATACTTTAAAGAACCTTCCTCTCTGCTACCATTGTGTGAGCTTTGCGCTTCACTTCCTGCCTTATTAAGGGCACTAAATTACTTCGCGTCATTTGACCAAGGTGCTAAATTCCGCGCAAAATGAGTTAATGGGAGAGACCATTTTTAGAGCGGATAATACAGTCATGCACCACGAGCATGATCGCTACACTATCATTAAATAATCGCATCATTAGGATGGAAATTATCCCTTTTTCGGTGTTCTTAATAGATATACACTTATACCTAGACACTAATGTTTCTCCATTCATAAACTAGATGTCCAGCATGAATTTTCGTCTTTACACCAATATGCGTACGTATGTACTGTATGCATACTACAGAAAAAAAATGCAATCGGGCGTGTACTGAGGACACATGGTATGTAGACTATTAGGATTTAAAAACTTATAACATCAGGAGATACCCAGGTCTACGATGAGTCGTCAAAGAAACAGTCTTACGTATATATAATATTACACATGTAGACACATTTACTCTCCCCGGGCCAAACTCAGCAATCAGATATCATCATGTCTCTGCCATTCTTCATGGGCGGCGACTGCTTGAAGATGCCTCTGACGGAGCTGCCGTTGTTGTCGGCGGCCGTGGCCGACTTGGACGTCATGCCTCTAAATCTGGATGTGCCACCACCGTAAGTGGCGTTTGCTGGGGCGCCTCCGCCAGCACTCGCGGCGGCGACGGCGGCAGCCGCCGCCGCCGCCGCCGCGGCCCTCTGCCTTGCGGCAGCCGCGGCTACTGCGGCCTTGTGGTGCTCGCCGTTGGACGGATCGGCAGCGTGGTGATTGAGCAATGTGCGGTTGGTCACGGGGCTGCGCGTGTCGGCGGACCAGCGGCATGACAGCAAGCGGCGATATTGGGCCTGCAACCAAGAGGACGGAAACGTTCGGGTGAGTCCACCTTCACTCTGTGGCCGCGGGCGTGCTTAACTGCACCTTGAACTGGGCGGACATGAAGTAGTAGATGATGGGGTTGATGGCCGAGTTGAAGTAGCACATGCAATGGGTGATGATGCCTCCGTACACGAGCACCTGACTGATCCTCTCGTGCTCTGGACTGTCTCTGGTGTACATCAGGTCGACGATGCACTGAGAATAGGATTAGGCATTGCAACTTTCTAAACTCATTAATCGGATCGGGATTTTAAGCAAAAACCCAAAATCGGCTTTTCTGACTATATCTTGAGGCTTTGCCCAAAATTGAATCGGGCAATTTTTGGTCGCATAAAGTTTGTTCTATGGGGATGTTTTCAAATGGCGTCATTCATTATAATCTGCATAAAATGAGGCTTTTCTTCAGCGCTTTTAGGAGTCCGTTAGTCAACATAGCAATGTGCGAAGAGTTATGGTCGACCGCCGCAGATTTGGCATTAATCTGTTCTGGCCGCTGTCATCGTCACCACCATTGATAACGCCCTCATTGTCAGTGCAGTCTCTGGCACCGTCAACATCGTCACCCCTTGTTTCAGGACGACGAAACAGTGCGACATGCAAACGCTACTGATGCTCTGTACGGGGATGCCGTCCGTGACGATGGCGCCGATGGCGTCTCCGAGGATGCATCTGGTGGTCGTGGCTCAAGTAGATTCATTCGCACAGGGCTGCTTGCCTTTGGGACTTTGACGGCGTCACACTATTAAGCGTGTTCCACTGTATCATGAATTGTTATCACAAATAATATTTTGGCACTCGAAAAAGGAGCTATGCGAGAAGTGTTCACCTAAAATCCCGACCTCTACTCATTAAGGCGCTCGTCTCCGTCATGAATTTCTGATAATGTTTTGTTTGCCTGAGTGCCTGGGGTGAGAAATTGTAAAATTACATTAGGCTTCTTTGTCAAATTAATGCACAAAACGTGACTAAAATGAGAAGTTTAAGTTTCCAAGTTTGAACAACCCTTAAAGTTTGTGCTCTCCTGAGAGCTTAGGTCTTTTTCTCTGCAGAAAGAAAAAGTTGGCGTCAGCTTATGAAGACGAGCTCTCACCCACGCACCCACTCAGGTACCAACCTCTGGCTGTACACGCTAAAGCTGGCCAATATTCATGCACTCACGTTCACGATTGGCACCAGGTGGACGGGGAAGAAGTTGATGGAGAACATGCAGACCACGGCGATCAGCATCTTGGCCACCTTCCGGCGGGTCCTCAGTTGATTGTCCAGGGTCCGGTTCGAGCTGAGGCCGCCGGAACCCGCAGGATTGGCGGTGGAGTTGGTGGTGGCGCGCACTAAGCCGCCGCTGGTGCTGGTGGCGGCAGAGATGGCGCTGCTGGCGCCCCCGTCGCTTCTGCTGGACCGCACCGTGGCTGACCTGAGGGAACTTTGATTGCAGAAGCTGCTTTTTTGTGTGTGTCCCCTTCCATCAGAGCTGGGGAACTTTCACTGGCTCAATCCTTGACTTATGCCCAGATGTCAACCTCTTTTACCACTCTGGTGCTCTACCAACATGATCGTGATCCTCAGAGGCTTCACCGATACAGTTGATTTGCCAGCACAGTCGTTTACCAGCCAAAGGGAGCAGCTCCTGTGCATCCACCGGGCCTTTGGGCCTGCTGGACTGCTACATACGGGCCTTCGAGCACATGCATGCGACGTCTGCGTTTCTCTCTGATCAAATTCTACCATTGTGAGCGTGCATGCGAGGATGTGCGCGGTGTCCGCTGCCTTCGCCCTATCCATCCACGGAGGGGGGGGCTCATTTGGCCTAATGGACTCTAGTCATTCTTGGGAACAGCAAAACACAACAATACCATATCCATTGTTGGTGAGCGAGCAGAAGTCTTGTTGCTAAGTAACAATATTGGTGAATCGACGGTTCAGTGGTTCTCAGATATTGCCCTCTTGGGGCTTGCGGTGGTGGTGGGGAGAAGGAAATATAAGAGTAGAGAAGAAAAAGAAGCCTTAATGGGTGACAGAAAGGCGAGGATGCGAACGTTGAATTTGCCGGGACATTACGTGACGGTGGCCTTCTTCGTCGTGAGGTACAGGGCGGCTCAGTAAGGTTGCAACTTTTGGCGCGTGCGGGTCTGCTGAAGGTGGAGATTGGATAGTTCTCCTCGGCAAGAAGCCAGGAACGAATTGGATGAAGATGCTGTCCGTGCCAAAGTTCCACTGCACGATGTGCACGCCCCATTAACAATGTTGGGTCGCACAATGATGTGAAAAAGCGAGTGAATGAATAGTCTTTTGCCAACAAATTTCCAGGGTTCCGCATCGTGCATCATTCGGCTCGAGCGATTAGTGGAAAAAAAGAGTACCTTGATCCGATCTTGAACTCGATTTAACCGTCGATCCATTGACAGTGATGATCAATCAGTACCACTTTTTGCAGGATCCCTCACTTCTGGTGAAGGCGCACCAGCGCTGCCACACGTCAACCACGGTTCTGGGGCTGACGCCGTGCTGACACTGATCAGGCGCTCTGAGCTAGTGCTGGAGGCTGGCGGTGTCAAGCAAAGTTTCCTGCATAGGACTTCCATCAGTCCTGCTTGGGCTGCCTTGATGCACCTTAATGTCCGCCCAGACACATGACGTCCTGTGAAGTTCCTTCGGAAGCTGCTCCAATACACTGACCTGGGTCTCCAAGGTCACTGTTGACTCCATTGTCATCGTCATTGCCACGACCTTGTCCTTGATCACGGTGAATGGTGCCTGGAACGTCTCGATCTCTGTCGGCAGAAGCCCGCGGGAGGTGGGTCCACGAAGTGGGTGACGGAGAAGACATTGTCAGTGGTACGGCACTCAAGACAGGGCTTCCCAAGGGAGTTGTTCAACTCTGCCTGACACAACCTTCCTCATCCAAGAAATCCTTGAGGTGGCCAAGATTGCACAGTTGAGGGATTACTTCGTGCAGACCACGTCTCACTCACTTCCTGACACTTCAGGATGGAGCCCGATCCTTCGGGCCCCGGACACCTCATGCGACAGGAGTCGTCAGTCCCACAGACAATATCTTGTGTGTACGTTCAATTTTTCACACTTGACCCATGTGCAGGTATATTCAGAATCAGCATCCTCTACAGACGATTACACATTTTGGGTGGGGTGCCCAAGGAATGGGGGTGAGGCACCACCCACTTCGTCACCGGGAGGCCTAAATGAGGCGCGTTGAGGAGGTTCAGTAAGCTCTTCGGGGACATTTTGGTCCCGTTCAAGCTCTCCGGGAGGTATGTTCGACTGGAGCTGACCCGGACACTTTGAGCACCGCAGGCCGAGTTGCAACGCTACCGAGACAACCTGTAGGGCGCCTCGCTACACAGGGCATTGATGTAGAATGACGTTGGAGTATCAAAAACCAAAAGTGATTGAGTCCGGGGCCTAACGGAGACGACGTGCATGACATAACCCTTGCTTGCTTTCTCCGATGACCACTGATTGCGTGGAGCGAAGGAAATTGCCTGCACATCTCGACCACTTTGGTAGTGGGAAGACGAACTACAAGTGGTGCAGCTCCGAGAAGCTCTACTGGGTGCTGGTGGCAGCACTTCTTTTATAGCTGTCGAACATTCTTCACCCACCCAACTCGCTCACCTCGCCAGCAATGACAGATTGCCCCCGTTTCCGTAGTCGTGCTGCCTGTGCTCCTGGCTGCTGCCCGGGATGTGGTGCCTCCGCCAAAGGGTGCGCACGATGTGGTAGTAGGCGACCGTCATAAAAATCAGCGGGATTGTGTACAATAGGAAGGCCTGAAAGGAAAGTGTCGGTCCCTTTATGGGTGTTGTCGAGCGGCACATTCAAAATGACTTCCTTCTCCCTGGGGGAGGGGAGGGAGACGTGGAGGAGGTGGAGGTGGTGGCGAAGGACGGGGAGGAGGAGGCGGCAGCCTACAAGAACAGGCACAAAAGAGGGATTCAAGTCTGCCAGGGTGAAAGCTCCAGCCGGAACTTCGTAAGTACGAATGTCTTGTAATAATTCAATAAGTCACAGTCAATGGTAGACGATTGATGTAGGGGAAACGCAGCTTCTGCGCAGCCGTAGAGAAGAGAGAAGGGTTCACTTCTGGCTGCTGTGATGAACGTGCACAGAGCGGCTTTGGTAGGACACCTTCATCCTGTCCTCTCAGTGTGCACAGCTAAAAGCAATCAAGTCACTACCGACTTGAGGTTAGAGGAAGGAGGGTTTTGTTTCGGGTAAATTTGGCGACCGAGAAATTCCAGGCGAATTTCAGCCAATCTTTCTAGCTGTTTCAAGAAATCTTAACAAGGTGCATTTGCACGCAACCAGTCACAATTTTGCACTCATCGATCATGTCAGACTAGTCTAAAACCAAGTCAGGCTCAAGCTAACGTGAAACAATTTCTAAAATGTTTCATCCAGGACTCACAGGGCAACTCTAGCGCGCTCAAGGAACACCGGCATGACTCTATTAGAGATACAAAGGCTAAGTTGAAAAAGATTTTGTATCTCTGACAAAACCCATAATGTCATCTCCAGTTTCATTTTTTTCCGAGAAGTTTCATTAAAGCAAGAAATTGTCCCCAAACCACTTGAGGTCAAGCCAAGAACTGTGGCAAAAGCCTCAGTTCGATCTCCCCCGAAGTAAACAACAAGTCCACTTCTATCCTGCCGTCTGTTTCTTCCAAGGCCGGGGGGGGGACCTGACTGACACTACTTTCACCGTATGAATAGAGTCAGGAGATATCCAAGACACGTCTTTGCCTACGTGCTTGGACGTGACAGCTCTGCACTTTAAGTTCAGGTGTGTGTCTCGGCATTACCTTGAGCAGTATGAAGAAGAAGTCAAACTCCTCACTCCAAGTGGGACTGCAGCTGGAGAGGTCGAAGAGGATATCTTCAGCCCTGCAGGGGGCTTTGGCGAATGGAGAGTCCAGCTGCAAGGTCACGGCGTCCGGGATCCCAATTGTGGCTGAGATCGACCTGAAGGTAGGAAGAAGAATAGGAACTTTCACGGTAAAATTATCTCAGGACGTGTGATTCAGTATAACTTTAGTTTTTGAAACGATGATAGACGTCTGTCTCCTTCCTTCTCCCAATGGTAAGTGGAAAAGCACCTTTTCAACGTGGCCTCTGTTGCCAGTCAACAGCAACGAAGTTGGTTGGCTCGAGATGCCCGGAAGAATGGACTCGAGTCAGTCCTTGCACTGGTGTTGTCGCCAACGTCGTCGTGACCAAAGGCTTTTCCCTGGAGATACTTCAGATGGATGCTGGATGACTCCGAGACACCAGAGTCCATCCCGCTGCCAAGGCACAGCAACCAAGAACCAGGACATTCATGTTGTGGTCATCAGCCAGACAATGACGAACAAACACTTCTCATTCGGCTAGACGCATTTTCTAATCAATCTCTTTCTACTATGTTTGTTACCAGACTGCATTTAAGACCCAGACATTCTAGTCAGATGGAATGAAGAAATAATCAGCTTTTGATCAAAGTTTTATACGCAAGGATCTTAGCTCACCACTTCAAATTAGACCTGCTTAGTCACATTGTAGATGCTAAGCTGTAGTCAAATGAAATTGAAAACAAAGTGTGTTTAGTTTTGGCATCAAATTCTGAGCACCTTGTTATGTACTGAGCTTATGTAGTCAGACTTCATTGTAAGAGAGAGAGGAGGGTAAAAAACACATTGTTTTTTAAGTCATTTGACCACATCTAGCAACATTTGGCTTTAAGAAACAAACCTAAAATGCACTTTGATGTATTACAAAATTTTCGTCTAACCGCCTATCCACAGTGGTCATCTGAACGGCCTTGCACGAAAGTTTAACAACCAGCGTCAGGCCCAGTGTAGAATTTGCCATTGTGGTCGCGGTGACTTTACGCGCGGTTTACGTGGGCACTTGAGGAATGGGAAAAGTTTTCGAACAGCAGTGACTTTCATTTAAAAATTATGCCACCCTGTGGCCTCACTTAACTTCAGGCAATCTTTAAGTGAATTTTCAGGCCCTACGAGCACTAACAAGCCGCTCCCTTAAATCAGAGGTGAGTCGCTGATGCTAAAACAGCTCAGTCAACCGCATGACTTTCATGGATCATTTGCTCATGCACTAAGTTGACGCATTGCGCTGCCTCCTGGCAATCACCCCAGCCAAATTCTTATTAGTTCTTCTTCTGTGTTCATGTCACGCATCTGAATGGGTTAAAGGGGGTCACACTTGAACTGAAGTGTTTGCAGCAACTTCTCTTTTCTGATGGGTTCTTATGCTGTCCTTCAGGCTCAGAGTGACAAGAAAAGGCTGCTCCTTGACAAACCTGGAAAGCTCTTGATTGTGGCAATTGTTAGCCGAGATTCTCAGTGATGAGAGATTGATTAGCCTTGAGATCCCATAAGTCAAGACGGGAGCTGGCAAATAAATCTAAGTTTGGCAACAGTGAACTGTCAAAGCCAGTTACATCACCCCTCTTCTTTGGTGTGTATCAACAATATGCTTGGCTTTCCATTCTTCTCAATGCAAGAAGTGCATTGTTACAAGGGTAGAAAGGTGTAGCTGACGCCTCTGAGAACCGGTGCTGAGGTGCCTCTGACGGGTGCTAACTCCTTGTTCAAGGGAGATCAAAGGAGCAGGCACAACCGAACTGGTGGCTGCCACCAGCCAACGTGTCTGCTGGACCATCCAACCTGATTGTCACACTCAAAAATAATGAAATTTCCTCGGTTGGGCCCAAGAGACCTCAGATGTGGTCAGGGATGTCAAGTCCAACTCTCCAAGGCTGCTGCTTGACCTCAGATCCGGAAGTCAGTCAAAGTGTAGGAGGCTACGTTATTCAGATTCACTAATGCTGTGCTGAAAGTTGAATGTGACGCTTCTACGAGACAACCTCATTTGTCTAGTGCAAACCTTTTACTTTCCCCAAGAACAGCTGTACCAACAGTTACAGAGGAGCATCAGGAAGGTGCCAGTTGTTGCCAGGCCCATAACGGACTTACAACACTCATTGAGAGCCAAAATGTGTAAATCACTGCTCAACGATCTCTTGAATCATTCAACTATGGGAACCCTTGGTGAAGTGCGACCAACTAACGTTATTGCTACTTTTCGCAGCTGAAACGCAGCGTACCATATGGCTCCGATGACCAAGAGCGCCTTGGACTTCTGCGAGGAGAACTGCAAGGGCTTGCAGATGGCGTGATAGCGGTCGTAAGCGATGAACGTCAGCGTCAGCACAGACACGGAAACTGAAAGGTCCTGCAACGTGAAGAAGAGCAGGCCATTTGGTGCGTGCGGGAATCAGGGCCAAGATCCTTTGCAACGCGCTCGGCACCTGTATAAAGATGACGATCCTGCACATTGCCGATCCGAAGATCCAGGTGTTCGTCACGTCCCAGATGATGGAGGGCGGAGCGCAGAAGAGCATCACAAGGATGTCGGCCACGGCCAGGTTCACAATGAAGATGTTTGTCACCGACTGCATTGACTTGGTCGAACTCACGGCCATGATCACAAGGGTGTTGCCGATGATACCGGTGAGGAAGACCACAGTAATGAGGCTGATGAAGACCATCTCGTAGGTGTCGACGCTCACCCAGGAGCGGTAGAGCTCATAGTCATCGGCGTTCAGGCACAACTCGTTCAGGCATAGCGAGCAGTCGATCGTGCTGTTGCCGTCCGGCTCCAAGTAGCCGTCGTCGTACTGCAACAAGTCAGAAGTGAGACGAGCGGTGAGCGTTCTCACACAAGTCATACTCACCGAGTCGTCGTAGTAGTCAGCGGGTGCAGAAGACATGGCAAGGGGCTCTCTGATTCGGTAGAACGCAATTAAGGCCTATTTTTTTAGGCCTTGGCACTAGCCAAAAGGCATCTCCGGGTCTACGAAACGAGCGAGAAAGCTGAAGGACCTCCTTTTCTTGCCTGCAATAGAATAACAGCAATGATGACGATTCTCTCGTGCTTGCACAAGTACATTTTGCAGCAGGTGAAAAATGCGTGCAGCCTCAGAAAACTTCACTGCTCAAGACATTTTGCTTTTTGTGGAGTCAGCCCAGAAAAGGTGTGCAATTTTTCACACCAGCCACTCAGACAGGAATTTGAGTAGAGTTTTTTCTCGCTTCCTCCTTCGCGGGTAGACTGAAAAATGAAAGAGAACTTTTACACTGTGCTATATATATAAAAAGCAACCACAGTTGTTGCCTCAGGAACGGTTTTCACTATCACATCTCCTGGCAACAACTGGTGAATATGCAAAGGCAGGACTGTCCATTCTGCTCTATTAACACATTATTATATCTAACGCCGTTAAAGCTGTTGTCGGGAAATAAAGCATTTATGACGCTTTTTTGGCAGCATTGCTACAAGAGAGTGAAAATTTCTCTCTTCAGCCCTTGTAACAAAGGCCATTGTGAGTCAGTTGAGGGTTGAAAAAAAACTTGGAGAGGCTCTGTCAAGAAAATTGTTCAGAGACTCGTGACCTTTAACAGTGGCAAATTTGCACCACAGCCTTGGTGCGCGGCATCTTCAACTTTTGAGGCGGGAGGAGAAGGTGAAAAGGGTCTGGTTTGCCTTGGCACTTTTTTGTGAAACGTTCGTCACCTGCGTTAAAATTACTTTTTTTCATTCTTCACTGCAGCTAAGGGTGGCTTCTATGCCACACTATCTTATCATTCTTTTTAACCCGTTAAGTCATTCATATTTGACTTGCATCAGGACCTCAGATGGTACCTGTAACTTTCTGCACAACACTGACGTCTGACGCAAATGCTGTCTGGTCTTTGGAGTGCAGCCTGTTTGAACAGAGACCACGACTTCCATGACGAACCTGCGCTGCTCTCCTGGGCCATGAACACTGGAGGAGGACACTTTGACTCCGCCATCAGAGAAGAAGCTGACTTTCCTCCCCTTCACTGACTCATTTATCTGATCTGACTGTGTCTTCCAATCACGAGTCCGGAGACTTTTGCACGCCTGTTGAATCACCAGTGATCCCGCAGGCGTCTCTGACGCCAGTGGTGAATGGAGAACAAAAATC
>JAAUXU010007040.1_pt1 | contig 20679 bp, 15 predicted proteins | sample 7278151 | NCBI WGS metagenome assembly JAAUXU01 (sample SAMN14350113, study PRJNA611818) | marine sediment metagenome | isolation source: surface marine sediment (1.8m) | place: French Polynesia: Moorea | collected 2018-08 | reverse complement strand
CTTTTGAGCATTCTAGCTCCAAAATGAGCAGCCTTAACATTGACCCTGTGTACTCAACATTGTGTCCCAGGATCACATCTACACGTTCCACATCAAAATTCTACTTCAACAGGTTTCAATACAGTGTAGGAGGTGCCGTCATGCCTGACGCAATTACTTACGGCCAGGACTGTAGTAAATGTAAGTTCCCTCAGTCCACGTGCTTCGTGACAGCCAAAGAAGCCAATCTGTTTTGTTTACTCCGGTCAGACTGACAGACGCAGACGTGTACACCCGGCATGTGCGCTTTGTTTAACAGCTTGGACTTGTCCTACATCGTGCTCTTGGTCTCTTCCAGCCGGATGGGGCCAAAGAGCCATCGGCGAACCAAGTGAAGCAAGATCTCGTAAGATAGGCACAACTTACGGGACACACTGTATTAGACAGAGTATGAAAAATTCTGAGGCTGAAAAATACAAACTTTGCGAATCCCCCTCGTCCACCCTGTTGTTCTACTATCGAAATATCGTAGTCCTCCCTTCAGCATAATTGTGTAACGAAGCACTTCCCAGTGGACCAATTACTCCCCGTCCGTCTTTGGGGGCAGCTTCCACAGTCCAAGCCACATGAACCAGTTCTGCTCTCCTCCACCTGCGCTTGCGCATCTTATGAGTGCTGTATGAAAACGTCTGCTGTCAGTCCAGAAAAAGCGTTCCTGATGAACACATCTCTGGAAATAACTAAACATGGCGTCGTGAAAAAGTGGGCGTTGCCGGCACAAAAAAAGATCGTCCAAGTGGACATCACCCCAAGGGATCATCACCACGTGCAGTGATGCGTCATTCAGTGCCAAAGAAGATATCAATTGAAACAAAGAGACATCATATATCCAGGCGGCATGGCTGACCTCAAAAGTTTACAATCCCTCTGATAACCCTCAAAGGCCACTTTATGGGAGCCTGAACCTCAGCACTCAAGTTATGTCCTCAGTCCGCTTACTCCCTTTAGAGAGCTAGGGGGATGGATGCTTGGGGGTTCGTTGTGCACCAGGGATGAACCCCTCTAAGGCACCTCCCACTTCTTGTTGGCATTTTCTGACTCAAGTTATCGCCTTGGTCGAAGCTGCGCATGCAGCTTCAGGACTGGCATGTGCATTGTGCGATATTATCGCAGGGAGACCATAGTAATCTTTCGATTCATGTTGGATCCTGGACACACACACACACCGAGTATGCTGCCTCCGCTCGCCCTGATGTGGACCCTTCAGAAGAGTGTGCTGGACAATCTTGAGCATTAAAGGATCGTAACCCGATCGTTCTCTGTTTGTTCTTCACTGCTGCTCGTTCATAGGACTTCCGTGGTTCCGTGTGCTCGCCCAGAACACCACTGCTGAATCCTCAATTCCAAACTGAACACAGAGGTCAGGGGAAGCTAGGGGAAGCTCGCTGTCACATGTCGGTTCTTGACATGCACGTCCACCTGACCCCGTCAGTCAGATGAACCAGAGTTGTCCCCAAAAGCAACGTTCCTGGCTTGAGAACAAGCCAAGAGTGCACCAACGTGCTCGCCGCTTTCTGGCCCTCCCGTCACGGCGGATTTTTAAAGGATGAGCACAGGTACTCTTGTGTCGGATGAATGCATCTCGTTGCCATTTCATTGCATAGCTTTGAGAGCTGGGCCACAGCAGCTGCAGACTTTGGTCTTCTTCTGATCTGTCCCCTTTGAATGGCGATGGCTTTTAGTATATTCGCGGCATCCAGGGACGTGGCATATTTGGTGAGTTGAACTGGGCTTAACTTCGACCTCTCCACATAAGCCAACCCCACGACATTGGCGGCATCGCCCGAACAATGACTACCCTTGGGAGAACATCAATCCCTCAGATCCGTTGGCTGGCTACATTGAGTATGAACTGAGCTGATTAACTAAGCCGAGGGGTGAGCGGATGTGGTTTGGAGTTGGGTAATTCTGGACGGTCTTACTTTCGCCGGGTCTGGCAGTAGCATCTCTTGTGATATTACATTATCTGGTAAGTCTGAATGTGTCATCCATTTGTATCTCTTAGTTGCAGGTAGAGTAATGCTATCTATGCTTTGTGCAGTTGCCGACTATGGCTCTTTGCATTAGATAGTGTGATTTCGCTTGGTGCTTGTATCAGAATGCATCGACAATGCCTGTTTGTTGATGCCTCTTAGCTTTACAATTTCTGCATCATTCCATTCATCAGCACTACATTACAGTCGAATTGATGCTCTTTTGTATTTGCCTTTTTGTCGGGTAGCAGTATCGCAAAGTTTCGGTGATTCCTCTACAAGTGGGATTTGGAAGTATACCTTTATTGTATGCAACTTGGCAAAAAAATTTCGAGTCGCCCTACCATGTCTCTTTGGTCTCGACGTCGTTGGCTCTGACAGATACTCGGGATCCCCTTGGATTGCATCCCACCCGAAACTTCACGCCACTGAAGAACTTACCAAGCAGAAGCAGCAGTCAAATCCTTGAAACACTTATTGCTTAAATCATGTGGATTGAATAAAACGTCCTTCCAGGCCCGTGCAGAATGGCGTAACACACTTACCACAAGTTGATATTCATCTTCTCAACTTTTCTTCGGACAAGGATTAAATACGAGCAACCTATATCGCTATCACCCCACACACCCAAGTCAGGTCTGATGGCCGAGACCGCCTGCTTCGTGTTCAATCAGACGGAACAGGGTTCGACTTGAAGGCATCCAGTACACACTGCAGACCATATCAGTCTTTATCAGAGCCATTATCATTTAACAAATGAAGACTGGTCTCGTGGTGCCAATGTACAGAGACTGCTACTTGCTCACTGCCTTGGAATGAGGTCCAATTTGTCTCCTGCTACCTAGTCTTACCTGCAGACTGTTCCTCAAATTGACCCCAGTAGTCTCACACACGTAAAATGAAGTTTCGCCTATAATTTTAAGTTCACCCACAACAAGGACAGGAGAGAAAAATAGGTTGTCACCGTTGTGACAGCACATACTTATATCGTACGACAGAAATACAGTGGACATTTGGAACTCAATGGTGCCAGAGAAAATCTTGCTGGTCACCAAGCAGCTTTTTTGACCTTGCTTTGAGAAATGGTTAGACAAACGTTATGTGGAGAAAGTGAGAGTAGGTGACCGACTTGAGATGCAAGAACTCTGTGTCGATCTGCATTTCGTGCGTCCTGCTATGTTGTAGGAGCAGACTAAAAGTGCAATTATCCGAGCAGCCTTTCTAGTTGCTTGCCATTAACAGGGTAGTTTTGGTTCATTCATTGGCAAGACCAACGATCACTTCGATGCCTGCATGGAATCTTGCCAACCAAGTTCAAAGTGGGTGCATAATCACACGACAGCTGCCTCAAGCACGGACGGTTTCCTTCGTTGTACACACACGAGACTTTGAATCCAGTTCGGCGAAATCAGGTCCTAACTCCAACATGTGCAAGCGGAAGTGCTGCATCCACTAGGAAGCCTCTGCTCCGAGTAGAAATATGGAAACAAATTGAGGATCCACAGCCATCTGAGAAATCACTGAGGCGAAGCCAGGCTACGGAGCGACGTCCTGGACGAGAAAATCTGCGACACTTCTTTGTTGCTATTCAAGGTTTCGCTCAATTGTTTCGACCACTTTGCTGGTGTTTCTCACCTCTTGTTGTGATGTGACAACAATTTTTGACAGTTGCACTGTAGTGAAATGAGAACATTTACCATTCAGAACTTATACACCACTTCTACAATTGGCATCAGTCAACAGCTCGGGGTGAAGGCACCAGAGACACCTGTTAGGACGTCAACTGCTGCATTATCCCAGGACTTCGTGCTTTAAAATAGTGCGTGATCATTGGCAGAAAGGAATTGTGACATTTTGTCTCTACTTGTTCGTATCATATTTTTTTGGCTCGAACAAACTTTGTCTCTTTGTCCGTATTTGGCGCTCTGAGCGGCAGCGGACCCGGACAAAAGGACTATAATCCACTGCTGCTGAGGGTAAACTTGACTGGAGTTCGTGTCACTGGGCTTCAGGGATTCGAGGTGTCGAAGCGCTGTCCCAGCTTAAAAGAGACACTGAAAGAGAGTATTCGACTGCTGTATTGGGCTATTTTGCTCGACGATTCAGCTGTACAACGTTAATTCTAGCATTTATACATTGTCTACTTCTACTTAATGCCCAGTAATACAAAGTGTAGAAAGCTGTCCGACCTCGGATGCGGTGGCGGACACCGCACAGTAGTAGTTAGACCATGATGTCGTCGTCTTTGGGAGAGTCTCGTCGACACAAGTGCACTTTTCGACGTTGCATGACAGACTGGCCACACACTCCAGCTTATTGGTCGGAAGCTGGACTCTTTGAACACTTATCAGAGCAACAAAGTCAGGCTGGTCGAGACGATCATGCAGAATTGCTGAACTAAGAGGTCCCCGAGACGCTCGCGTCGCAGCTGGAGTTTATTATGTGTAACCAAGCCCATCGCTGAGTCTCAATTTAACACTGAGGCCTCGCTGCGAGCGTGGGAGTCGCGCGTCCACACCCATGATGGTTGGTCCCTTTAAGTGATCTGTCAATATCTTCGTGCACTGGAACAAGAACTGAAACTTAATTCTCTTCAAGTACTGTGCTTTGTTATTGGAGAATTGACTGTCCAGAACCACAGCGAGTCAACGCTTCTTTTGTCTGGCCTTTCTTACTCCACACCAGTTCATGATAACTTGAGACAAAACATGCAGTGAGACAAATCATGAGACGAACTTCAGTGGGACAGATGCCTGCCGGACAAACTGTGGTGAGACCAAAAGCAATAGACGAAAAGTCTGTGCATCAACAGAGTTTGAGGAAAAGAAAGCTAAGAGATCCGCACTGCGAGGCCGTTTAAGCATTTGTGTCCATTCCATTTTCCTGGCTTGCGCCCTCTCTGTCATTTGCATGGCGCACATTGACTACTTGTGACGTCCTCGCAGTCCTGACGTTGGTACCTAAGTGGATGCCATCCAAGATTGACTCTTTCGTGCAGATGTTTGACAACAAGCGGTGGCCTAAGAGCCTGGAGCAAGAAGGGACGGAGGCCTCTGACCTCCATCCTCGGGATCTTCTTGGTCGCGTCCAATTTCCATTGATGAGGTTAAGAGCGTTCGTTGTGTGTAAGAGACTCCATTTTCATTCGCTCATCTCATAGTGCTGACAGACTGAGCCGCAAAGGCTGCTTTTCTCCATCTACTTATTCTCCTCCCTGTACGATTTGAAGCAGCCACTTGATAAGAAGAGGCTGGCAGAGACATTTATGTGGAAAAAACCCTCAGTCTATTGGACGTTTTTCTCTGCTCACACGGCAACATCTTCAACTGCAGAGAGAGCGACAATGGGACGGGCTTGGCAAATCTCTCGCCGTCGCCGCCCATGCATGGTAATGGGTTTGTCTCTCCTCACCTCCCCACTCTTGGTCGCGATATTAGTGGGAAAGTAAACATTTCTACTTCCTTCTTCACGTCGTCGTCGTGCCAAAAAGAAGGGGCCACCAACTGATGGAATTTGCGTGATTTCTTTCGCTCAAGCCCTCGCTATTTCAAGCGTATTTTGCAATCCATCATTGCTCTTGGGAAGAAGGAAACGCCATTTGACGTTTTCTTTGATGGATCGAGGATCTGAGTTCATAAGAAGGCCGCTCTCTGGCATGCAACAGTAGCAGCAGCGGCTTTGGCCTCTCCCTTTTTTCTTTTCGACTGAAAAGCCAGTTGTTGAAGCTCTCAATAATGGGAGGTGTCACTAACAAGGCCGAGGTCATAAACATCATGGCAATCTTCGCAGGTTGTCAGTTCAAGAGCTGTCAACTCCCCCGCTAGCGCTCTCTCATGCATTGGCCTACAGGGTGTCTTGGGCAGGCCTACTGTGGGGCCTTTCAAATCCTCACCGTTGGAAAAGTTGGCTAATGTAAAATTGATCACTTCAACACCACTTCGTACATGCACAAACCCCTCTGGAGCTGGAGGTGTAAGAGCAAACTGGGAAGCCTTGGTCAGAGTGAAAGTTTACCCAATCGCTCTCTCTCTCTCTCTCTCTGCTTTTTTAGTGCAAAGCACACTTAAAGCGGTCGCGAGCTGTAAATCTTGCAATCTCTCGAGATATTTCGTTGGAACCGTCAGCTTGGACTTTCGTTTCTAGCTTATATTTTCTTCCCTCCTCGAATGGACCCGGACAGAGTGGAGACGCAGTCGGATTTACCACTCAAGGGTTGCAATAATTCACCCTGCTTTTGCGTGACCGCCGTCCATCTTGTGTTATCGAGACACACAGAAGAAGAGGAGGGGGCGCATTTTGCACAGGAAATTACGCCTTCAGGACGTGGGACTTTGCGGAGTCTCTTCTTATACCCCTCTCTTTTTCACCAGCGTAACCACAATATCCTAGCATCCTTCACTTTTCGGCGAGTGAATCTGGGCTGACGATTAATCCTCCTGCAAATGGCAGGGTAACAATGTCAGCTCATTGTACTTGTACACGTCGTGTCTATGTGTCTATTGACAGGACCATCATCATTACCGTCAACCCTTCACCAAGAGAACACTTGGGCCAGTTCCGGCTGGCCAACATGAGTTAGTGGAAGCTTGGTCAGCCCGCTGTGTATTAGCATGACGTGCAGGGTGCTTCAGAATTAGTGTCACTCTTGTGAAAAGTAGGTGATCAACACCGACCCCCTCAGATACTTCAACCAGGTCCACAGAACTTTTAGAATGCAGCCTATTGAACGTGTGCTAAACCGACTACAAAGTGTATTGTGAGTCACTCTACATCTTGCTACTATTGTAGCTGTCAGCTGGCGAAAGAGATTCTCGGTTCTGGTGATTCCCACCAAGGCTATGCTTCCCTCTATGGAGAAGTGTTAGACGATGAAAGTCCAAGAAAATGTTGTTGGTGCATCCAGAAATTACAACAGCAACCAAAATGAGTGACTCTGTTTTTGATGCGCCCTGTAGAGCCCACCGTGGTGCTCTTGACTCCCTCCCTCCCTCCCTCCCTCCCTCCCTTCCTCGTGTGCAGATCACGTGAACAACACTTGCGTAGCAAATTGACGCGTCGTCGTCGTCACCATGATCTGCGGGAGGGAGCACAGGAAAGCAGTGAGAGTCCCTATGTTTATTCGAGATAGGATTACGTGAAGCCGCGTGCAAAGCTGAATGTCTTGTCATTTCCTGGACAACCCGAGCTTGTCGTCTCCCCCAAGCTGGAAACCACGAGTTGAGAGAGGTCGTACAGGGGAATCCCTGCAAAGCTCTCTTCTCCATGCAGACATGAGCCTGACTCCTACGTACTTGGTGCTCTTTTCCATCTGATCCCACCTTTTCCGTGGGGGATTGGAAGGCAAGTCTTCTCCTCATACAGCTTAAGTGGTGGTCTTTACCGGCGAAACCTCAGAATTTGTCCCATGTCGATCCCAAACGGAGATTATGCATTCTTTCTCTACCCTCACATGTGTAGCTTTAAGGAACTATGGTATTCGCACTCGTACCTGTAACACTTTTACTGTAACGAAGTGTCTCCAATAGAAAAATCACTGCCCTACACTTCTTGGTAGGAATGGGTTCTAGCTTGAGGTCGAGTTCGGCTCAAGTCGACTCGACCGACAGCTCCGACTCGAATAAAGTGCAATGAAACTTCCATCTAAAGAGAGGTCTTCACTCCTGACTTATGATTACTAAGTTTAGATTTTGAAAGTAGCTCTTGTTACAGTTGGTAAGCAGCAGAACTATGATTAAATTAATTCGTTAACTCAGCTGTTACTGAACTGAAAGATGACACACAACCAAGTCGAGTCGACTCGAGCCTGATGCTGTAACTGGAAAGTTGTCCCACCTGAGGACTTTGGCTCGCTCTCCATCCCTATGGCCCGCGGCTGCGCAAACATTGCACTTACTGCATTGAGTGTGCGTCCGCACAGGTCTCTTCTCTCTGCGGAAGTGGCTTCCCGATAGAGCTGTCCCTCAAGAGAGATGGATGATTGTACAGAGAGACTCTTAGCTCTAGAACAGTCCTAGTGTAAGCGTGCGGTAACTGTACAAAGTAAGTGATACTCATGTCCATTTGTAGCAGGACACAGGAAAGACGCGCTCACCCGGGCCAAACGTCTTCGTCCAACATGAGTGAGTCCACGTTACAAATCTGTTCACAATGCACTTTTTGCCTCCTGTCTCGTTCTTGACGGTTTTCCGGGTCTTTGTTTGTGGGTCTCCTGATTAATGATGCCTATCATTGGGTGAATGAATGTCTTTCCAGTTGGCAAAAAGAAAGAGGGCGAAAGCCTTGGAGAGCGGGGTCAGATTCACCCTCTCTTCGTGCTTATACATCCACACACAGCCTCCCTCCCTATCTCGTTCCCCCCCCCCCCCTTCACGCACCCATCCCACTTGCTTCCCCTCGTCTCATTCGCCGCGCATCGATAAGCACAGGGGGGAAGGGGGAAGTGGCTTTTGTAAGTAGGATGTAAGTACATGGTTCTCCCTAACATTCGATACTGTCTTCTCTTAATCGTGGTTTCTAGGTATCAATGTTGTTGTTGCTGATGCCTAAGGTAAGGCTCTGAAAATTTGATCACATCATAAGCTATTCATTCAATTGTACCCACCCCATGTACGTACAGAGTGGAGCCATTGAGCCGAGAATGTGTGCAATGACTTGAAGAAACATACTGGGTTCTCCAAAAGATCTGCCAGAAAAAGTGTGCACAGAGATATCAAGTAACAGAGAGTTTTTTTTAAAAAAAAAAAAAAGATAAACGCATGGTATAAAAGACAGAAATGTGGCCTCTGCGTTTTCTGCAGCTGTTTTACAATAGTTGTACTAAAAAGAAATAGCGCGCACACACCCAAAAAGCGAGAGAACCCACTTGGAGGTATTCGTGCTGGTATTCGTTGAATGACATCCTGAAGAAGGGGCCCATCATCGATGCCAGCAGAACAAACATCAATGACTTGAAGAGGGCCAAGAGAGGGAAGTTCCTCGACGTCGATGCACCTGTGATCAAATGGATTCGAGCGTCGAGAAACAAAGAGGCGTTGATCTCTGGATCACCCACTGTTGTGGTCGTTTAAGATCCTGGCCGAACATTTATACCCCCAAGCTCGCCTGGCTCGTGAACCAAGACTGAAAAAAAATCACCCGGTAACAAACGAGGACATCGTGGAAGGTTTCGGGAGGATCTGGGACGTGCTGGTCTCGAAGAGGAGCTCGGAGGGGTTGAATGAGACAGCAACGATAGTGATGAGCCAGAGGACGCCGCCCTGCACTCCTAGCCCTCAAAAAATGCCTGGTCAATAAAGGATTTCATAATCATGCAATTTTCAACTGGTTTGCGGCGGCGGCAAGAAAGATAACACTGGGGCCAGTTCATGATACAGCCTGGAATTGATGAGCAGTAGTGTTCCTAGACGGATTAGCTGATCAGACAGATGAACTCATTCAGATTCTCTTGCAAATAAAAGTGATTCTCACATCCGTCGTCCACTTTAAGTACAGTATGCATGATCTTAAGATCGAAAACTTTTATTTCAGCCATCGAAATTCTTTAAAAGAATGATTCGGACAGTTCTTGATTAAGTCCCACGTGCGACTGAAACTTTTTTGTCCTAGCCCGGTCATAACGAAGAGTGACTCGATTTGTTTTGCTCGCCATTGAGCAGCTCCACAGGTGCGTTGGAGCGCCCGGAGACGACGTTGGAAGTCTTTGCCTTTTTCCTGGTATGAGAGGCGATCCCTGAATGACGTCGAGGCATTCAAGGTATGCCACGAATTCGAATGCGACGGGGGTCGCTTCTCATATTCTCGCCCTTAAAGCCTTTATTGCTTCTTTCCCTTTTTTCTTCTTCTTCCTCGATCCTGGCTTTGGAAGTTCAGGATCGATCGGTACTGAGAGACGAAGCTTCCGACAATGGCTTTACGGGACTATGCAGAGCAATAATAAGAAGCGTTGCAGCAGAGGAACTTGGCCAGGACCTGACTGAGCGTCTTTTATATGCTCATTCTGCACAGCCACGCGACCTTGGAGACTTTTTGTACGAATGTCACTTCCCTACTCGTGCAAGAGCAACGTTCATTGAGTGAAAAGTCGAGCGCGCACCCTAAATGTCAAAACGCCATCAACTTAGTTGGCCATTAAAAAAAAATGGGGCTGTATCATGATATGGAGGACACCTGATCAATTCTCTTCACTTTTTTCCAACCATCCATCCATCCAGAGTCAGCAGCTTCATCAAATGTTAACGTGACATCCCAAAATTTTCGTCCAATTTTGTTAATGCATTGGTGATGTCAGGGTAAATGAAGGTTCAAGGTCCAGACAGGACCCGAAGGCGATAGAGAATTGAACATTTGATCCTCTTCCACTTCTTCTTAATTGGCTGTCTTGTCGAAAGCTCGTACAGGGTGCGGACAACAATTTGACCCAGAACGAACTGTCTGAATCCCCTAGTGGAATTTGACCGACCTCTGTTGTCAGGTGGGCGACGTCTTCGTCCCCACCCTGTACGTGTGCCCCGCACCCTGTAGGTACTGGCTGTGCTTTCTTGTGCTACCGCGAAAGACAAGACTGACAAGCAATTGGAGGAGGTCTTAAAGTCAACTTCAAGGGGTTTTTTTCCTCTCCCCTTTACGGAATCCTTTTCCGTGACCCCTTCTACAGAGAAGCTTAGGCTTTTTTTTTCCTATTGACTTTTTTTTGTCTTCCGCGAGCAGCAATAATGAGAACTGCACCTGATGAGAGGAAATTATGACTGAAAAGAACGGACAATTTTCCGAACAAAGGGGCTTTATTTTTTCTTTTTCCGTGCCACATTTGAGGGAGCAAACGTGACAAAGGTGGGGTAGCAGCAATTACACACACAGGATGAACAAGGGCTAGACCTTATGTAGGGACAGTGAACAGACGAATCAGGAATAATGTGCGTACATATACGTGAGTGAGTTTCCATAGCATTTTCTGTCGATGGGGGTGGGGGAGCTTCTCATGACATCTCCTTTAGTCTCTCCTTATGCTATTGGGTGGCTTGATGTGGACTCTTAGCCATATGTTCAATCTACATATAAATCTATAAAGAAAATAACTATAAAGCAAATTGTTGTCAATATTTGAAAGTTGTGTAGTCTAATGTCTAAGTTGCTGACTGATTTTTTTTCTTACAAAAAAAAGTCACTAAGCACCTACCCAGCATAAGGATAGCACGAGGAAAGAACTTGACACATGGGGATGGGGGTGAATCTGATCTTCTGATTCAAGCTCTGTGTGTGCTTGAGTGCTTCATAGTACTGTAGAAGAAGAAAATTAGCATTGATCGCAATATCACAGTCTAGGCAAGGAAGGTGCCGCTTTCTTTTGTTCTCATGACATGCACACGCAGCGAGAGCAGCACTGAACACACAAGAAGCTGGATGCATGGTGTTCCTTTTTCTTTAAAGCTGTTTCCTGCTTGTTTTCCACTCAGGACGAGTATACAGTACGACCATATATGCTGTTACAGAGCGACACAGCAAAAAAAACCCCACACCTTGTATATAATATATATCCATTTATGTCTATGTACACACAAGTGAAACGAGCCCACCTTTTCTGTCGAGCAGGAAGAAATTATACTTAGTGTTGAAGCTATCAAGCATAGCAGGCGACGCGGGAAAGCAGAGACAGACAAGGTGAGTCAGCTCTACTCCCTCTCTGTCCTTGTCTCATTGACCCTGTTGCAGCAGTGCAGCGTTGAGAGAGGCTCTCACTGTTCCACTTTATTTCCATCTCATTTTCTGCTACTGGATACTTAATCGCAGAGGACCTCCTTATGTACGTATGACCTTCTTTCTTGACTTCTTCTGGTGCGGCATAAAAAGAGATCTGGAAGCATGCGAAGATCGCTTGTAGTGTGTTTCACAGTCCGTTAGATCTTGTACAGTGTCTCCACTCGAATCTTCTGTCCTGTACTGCACTGTCCTGCACTGCACCGTACCAACCCCCTCCCGCCGCCGCCACCACCACCCGAATTTCCTAATGAAGTCTTCTTTTCTAAAGGCTAGTGACTAGAATACCAAGAACTAGAGAGTTTCTCCGCTACTCACGCGTGCTCTCTCTCCCATCTAACTCGGTGGTGGCTGTGACTTAAGCTACCACCATCTTTGAGTCTGCTGCTTGCAATTGGCAATTTCACTTTGGCCTTTCTTTCTCTCTTTTTTTTTGCTCCGATAGCTTTCCCTGAGGAATCGTGGGTGGTACAATACTAGTGGCTTCTCTCTTCTCGTATTTTAAACCCTTCCAGTAAAGGACCGGCGGTATGTCGAAAAAAAAGAGAGCTCGCAGCAATCCCACCAAATGCCAAATTGCTCATATTCCGAGAGAGAGAAAGTACCAGCAAGGCTTGAGCTTGGGGGAGGGATGGAGGGGAGGGGAGGGAGGGGGAGGGAGGGGGAGTTGGGGAGGGCCTTAGGTCTAAGCCAGTCGTGCGTGATGAAGATGACAAAGGGAGAGAGAGAGATTTTGCTGCTCGCTCTTTCTCTCTCTCGCTCTCGCTCTGTTCTCCCCGATCATTATGACAGAGGGAGAGCAATTATTTTCCGGTTCTGCAGTTGCTGCCGTTGCAGCCGCCGCCGCCGCCGCCGCCGCGGCCGCCGCGACCGCCGCCGCCGCGGCCGACCCTGCAACCGTCTGTTTCTCTGTACGTATTTCATATCGCATCGCACTCATTCTTCTTTCTCTTTTCGCCGCAACAATGTGGATTTTTTCTAGCTCTCGCTCAAGCGTATTTTTCTTTCAGGGAAAAATATCTCTCCATTCTTCTCTTTTTCCCCCTTTCTTTTCTTCTTGAAGGGTCAATTCCCGCAAAACGCGAGGGTTTTTTCTTCACTCGACCTGTCTTGAGGTGAGGGAGCGAGCGAGATCCGTGATTGAGGTCGGAAGTCAAGTGGCTTGGCTACTTCTCTCTCTGCTATCTCTGTGTAAAATGGCCCAGGAATTGGAGAGTCTCTCTCTGACATCAGGCTTAAAGAGCCCCTACTTTATCGAGGTCTGTTTAGGAGGCCTTTTTCTCTCTTCGTTTAAAGGCTGGCGATTGAAGCGGCGGCGATAACGGCAGCGGCGGCGAAGGCGGCGGCGAGTGAGAAGAGCTGGCATTGGCCGCGCATCAGATGCAGGCTGACAGCGGCCGAGCCCACGGCCTTGACGAAATGAGTGGCTGAAGAAGAACGTACATTCATAATCATACCCCACTTGTACAACGCATGTAAGTAAATACCAGCATTGCCGGAGTTGCGACTGCTCCTACTCTCTGACACGAGAGCTGACTGCGCTCTGACGCCCTGCACGGACTCCTCGTTGCTTCGCCAGTAGATGGAGGCAATGGTGGCCGTGCACTTGAGCTTAAGGTCGCCGCCGCTGCCTCGAGAGCCGCCGCTGAAGTGCTTTTCGCGGACTTTAAAGCGGAGGCCGAGACGACTCGTCTGCAGACCATCAGCGTCAGTCTCAACCTGGAACCAGCGCGTCAAGGGAATTAGCACGGACAGAGGCGGGTGATCAAGACAGTATGAGTCAAAAATGAAACCTCTTCTTCATAGTTGCGCAGCGCAGCGTGAACCATAAAAATCACAAGTGCATCAGAGACCAGATCCAGGATCTCTGTAGGCTCGCACTGACTGGAAAAGGGGGATAAAGGAGAAGGGATCAAGAAGATTTAGGGGAAAGAAGGAGATTCGAGGAGAAGTGGAAATCGAGCAGCGAGAAAAAGAAGAGACTGCAGCAGAAGATGCCGGATGAAAAAAAAAGCCCTTGCAACAAAAGCCTTTACTCTACTTAGGTAGCTTTTGTTTGATTTGTCTGGCAACCAACTCACGTCGTATGGCTTGACTAGTGCGGGGTCTGCCTGCTCCCCGTTGATGTACCATCTGAGTTGGGCAGGCGGTTTGGACCTCCTGGAGGTGCAGTTGACCTCGACGCGGTCGCCGATGGTGTATCGCGGGGAGCCGCCCTCGATGTCGGGGCCTTGGTCTGGCAGGTCTGAGAAGAACGACTTGTTTGCCAGAGTGACAGGAAAACAAACGGTCGAAGGATTGGACACTCACCAACCACTGCCAGCACTGACTGTCTGTAGGCCGTCTGGAAGAGTGGAGCTTCTCCTGAGACCTCGCACCTGCAACGGGGTAGTTGGTCCTTAAGTACAGTGCGATGGACTAAGGTTTCCAGCAGCCTGACTAACTGGACTGAGCAGCCTCTAGTGAGTTTTTCTTTTATGAAGTAAAAATTCGGTCATAGGTCTTTACTGTATCGACTGCATCCCCGAAAGTTTGTTTGATGACAACGCAGGAGGAAAGTTTGTTTGACTTGATCCCACTTATGTTCCTGCATGACCCCAAGATGCCATTCTGGTTGTCATGGTTAGGATCAGTGGACTTTGGACGCCTCTTGGCAACTTGACAACTTGGTCCCTGCGATGATTCTTTGAAAAGTCAGTCCTCCAAGGCTCACCTGAACATTCCTGTGGTGCTGAGCTCAACGCTCCTCAACAAGATCTCGGTCTCACTAGACATTCGCTCCTGAAAGGATGAGAAATATTGTTTTATTTTTCCCCTGCTTGCACATGACTTCTTTCAAGGAATCAGGAACAAAAAGGTCGGATAGAAGAAAGTCCTTATTCAGCAGCAGTAAAGAAACAGCATCTTAGAAAAAAGAAAGTGCGTGAGGAGACTGCACGATGAAATGTTTTGCCGCCACAGCTTTTTGTCTATCAAGAGATTTGATTTAACTGAAGCGAAGAAGCTGAGCGAAAAATCCCTCCGAGCCCCTTTAGTTGCTGGGCTCTGACAAATTGTTTGCAGGCCTTGATTCTGATGGGAAGGCCTTCCTTCAACCTCAACCGTAAACTTAATCAATCGACTCAGTAGAGACCTTAAAGTACAAAATATTATACACTATATCTGTGCCTCACGACTCATTCCGGCCGGGCAGGTTGTTGTGCATCCCGCGTATGAACCAGCTTATTTCTCTCTCTCTCTCTCTCTCTCAGCGGCCAAACAGCATTCAACTTACGTCATGTAGCATATTAGCATGCGAGCGACAGTTCTGAAAAATTAATTTCGTAATGGAACTTTCCTCTATTCATCGCGCAGAAGGATGCATACATCACACATCCGCAGGCTTCTCTCGCTCACTCACTCGCTCTTTACCTCACACACACACGCGCGCGTGCGTGCGTGCTCGTGTGTGCCTGCGTGCGCGTAGAGAGAGAGAGAGAGAGAGAGAGAGAGAGAGAGAGAGAGAGCAAATGTTACTGCTGAATTCGCGCTCCGTTGAACCGAATTCCTCTTCGCCTCCTCTGTTGGCATTCTCGTAAAAATTCTTTCAGAGCTCCTTTCAAGATTTTGACAAAACCATCTACTTCTTCAGCGGGATCTTGCAAAAAAGGAATTAATCCTTGCTGGGTGCAAAAATATGGCACTCTTTTGCAACAGAGGTGTCAATGAATTGTCTCTCCTGCATCCTCGCCGATCTCCTCGGGCACAATCCTATTTTCAGCTGGTCCTGCCAGGAGGGACGCGCTTGACTGGCTCAATTATCAACTTGTCACTGGCGGCCATTTTTTTTCTGTCAAAAACTCGGTGAAACATTATTGAACAAGCTCGTACCGACTCCATTGAGCTTTCGCAGCTTTTTCTTTCTTTGAGAAAATCCTACATTTGAGGGTAAGGTCAGTCTGTCAATTTGTCATGAGTGAAGAGCAGACTTGACACATGCGACGTCTCCAGCGCTCCAGTGCGAGTGCATATGCAAGAGACGCATGTGCAGAAGTGCGCCAGCACAGAGAGAGAAGCTATTGGAGAAACTTGACTCACGTCGACGTTGATGCCGTTGCCGTTGAAGATCGTGGTCCTCGGGTTGTCCGAGGGGATGAATCTGTAGAACTCTTGCCCGTTGCGGTACCACTTGATGCTGTACAACTTGTCCCCCTCCAAGTCGTACTGGCACTGCAGCTTGGCCTTGGAGCCTCGCACCGCGTGTTGGGGGATGACGACGTCCACCAGCTTGATGCACAGCGACTCACCTGTAACACGAGACACGTTAACCTGTGGGTGTGGTGTGGATGAGACCTGAATCCCTCCCCCCACCCCCCTTTTAAAAAGGGGCTCAATTTTTTGGTTCTTTCTTAGGGAGCTGAGCAACAACTGTTAGATGTTTGAGACAAAAAGCCATAGCTCGAAGGTGGTTTCACTCCAAGTGTATTAGGTATGTTACTATGCTGCTTTCACCTTCTTTTAGTTGATAAATTGCTCTACGCAAGTGAAGTCGCCCAAACGGAAAGATGAGGAGGAGAGAAAGATGACTGATGAGATGACGGCAAGTGGCAGGATCACGAAAGCAAAGTTTGCACTCTAGAAATATGCGTGAAAGCGAAGAGAAGAGCTATATCTATGCAAAACAGAGCTGAGTAAGAAAGCTATTTCTCTATCGTTTGGGGTTTGGCGAGGAATTCGCCAGTAATTCTGCTCACAAGTGTGCGATTAATTACCGGAAGTCCGCAGAAGACTCCGCATTGCATGAGAGCGTCTACTTAAGGACGCCGCTGCCTTTTTTTTTTCCTTCCTGGCCAGAGAAGTATCGACAATGAGGCAGTTGTAGCGGCAGATGAGTGATCTGGAGTCTCATGGGGCTTGTCAAGACAGTCAATCTCTCTCTCTCACACCCTCTGCTCTTCCCCAAGATTGAGAGTTGCGTCAGGGCTTCTTTAAGGAGAGTGCGAGGGGGCCATACGTGCTGGCAAGGGGTCCCGCGGAGCCCCCTCCCCACTTAGCATGAGCCCAAAGGACATAATGGACTTTTTCTTCATCATAAAGCGACGACACGCTGACATGGAAACCTCTGAAAAAAGACCCTCCTTTCCATAATTTGTGGTTTTAAGCATATGCAGTTACTCTGCTCAAGGAGAGCAGAGAAAAATGAGGAGAGAGAGCGAAGACATCCATCTAACTCTTTCCCTTCTTTTTTTTTTAGTGCCAGCACAAACGCAGTAATGCTTTCCATAGCCAAACAAAAAGAGACGCACAGACAAGACAGTAATGGATGCATTTGAAAATGGGATGACGCGCATGAGGTGTTTCGTTAGGGCGCAGTTGGACTCCCCCAACATGGGCGAGCCCGCGGGGAGGAGGCTGCACCAGGTCCAGGAAACTTTTCAAAGAATAAACAGCACAAACCGTCTCAATTCACGTTCCTTCTCTAGTCGTTCACGGTCATTTTCCATGATATAATGCTACTTTACGCTGCTCTTGGCAAGGAGGCTCAAGTCTTTCATGACGTTGGGCTCGCGCCACCACTACTTGAGCGAGGGAGTCAGGGTAAGCGCACCTTTAGTCGGTACTTCTCCGATACACAGAGGCAAACAAACAAACAAGCAGAAAAATATTCCCCTTGGCTTCCCAGGTAATGAAAGACTTGCTTCTTGGCATCGAGCAATGAAAAAGCTGAGGAGGTTGCGATGACAGTGGCGAAATTTGCATTTTTTTGCAAACTGTTCACGCGCGGATGCGTTTAACGAAAGCATAAAGATGGAAGTCGCGTTTGTTCTCAAGCGTTTATTTGACTTTGGGGCTGCACGCAAAAGACTTTGGGGCTTCCTGAGAAGCCGGCATTTGGGTGGGATTTCAACGTAGGAAGAGAAAAGTGGGAAATACGCAGAAAGTGAGTGAGAAAAATAAAAGGCCTCCTAGAGTGGCTTTCCCAGACAGCAAGACCAAGTTAGTGGGCGGCACACGCACAATTCAATTTAGCGCGCTGTCGTAAATCCTCTTAAGAAAATTACGGGAAAAGAGAAGGGGAGGAGAGGAAACATGGGCGAAAATGCTTTCCCAGAGAGAAAGCAGATGGATGCACCAAAATATGCACCTGACTTTCGGCTGGAAAGTCATCGTGCTCTTCCGGGGGTGCCAGAGGTCAACCACGCTCGAGTTTGGACAGTGCTCATCTTTTGTCATATGAGTTGCTCGGCTGTGGTGAGAGCTTGGCAAGGAGGAGCACGTCGAGAAGCAATTATCCTGTACCAAGTGCAGGAGCTCACGTTACACGTGTACAAGTCTTAAGGGGCAACTTTTTTGCTTCTTCCGGCACCGCCCCCATTTCTTCGAATAGCTCCTTGTCTGCGTCCCCAAAATATGGAGTCGGAGGTACAAGCACTGTCTGTCAGCAATCTGGAGGGATTGGATCAACTTCTTCATGGAAATGGTGGCTCACACATTGAGATATATTGCTCGTGACTTATAGGGTGCCTCCCCCCCGGCACATTTAGATTGTAATGAAATAACACGTAGTGACAGCTCAACAACTAATAGATTGTACAGTGCAACACGCTTATAAGGATCCTGGTATCGTGTTATCGCGCAGCAAAACAGGGGTAAACACATTGGGACAGGACGCATCCATGCTTGTATCCGGTGATCGTTATAAGCGTGTTCCACTGTAACACCTTACGTCTCGTCTGAAAAATAGTCCATGAGCAACTGGGTTACGACTCATGTGAGGCAGCCTGAACGCACGCAAAGACTAAAGAAACCAGTGAAGATCAAGATGCTTCCTACAAGTGAACCCTGGAGAGAAATGGCCGACACAAGAAGGTCCCATTTCTCAGCTCCTGCAGTTCAAAGATTTGATCGACGACAGCACCCTGAAGTCCATCTGTGCAACAGATGGCGCTGGCCGTGGTGTTTTGAGGCCCCGCATTCGGACTTGGCCAAGAGACTCGAGTGGAACACATCACTAGTGCAGCGGGTGGGCCCGCCATCCTCGTCGGGCCGCTCATTGGCCACCGTCGAGAAGAGAACAATGAGAAGAGCAACATCGACGCTTGCGCAGCAAATGTATTAAATGTTTTAAAGTTAAACTTCGGACCAAGAGAGATGGCGGAGGTAAAATATTGGACCGGGCTCGGCAAATGGAAGAGTCCGGAAACTTTTACCGGAGGAGGAGAAAAAAAACCTTCACTGTGTACAGGGTGACGGACAACTTTTGCTACATTTTCGATTCATTCGGGGGGGGGATGTACATTGAAACAAAAAAACGTAGTCGATGCAGTAGAGCTCGGATTGTGGCCGTTCGAAGCAAAGGTTGTACCAGGGGTATCAAAAAATTTTAGACAGGATTTTTATTGACTGTAAAGACTAGGGAGTTGTTCCGGGTCGGATCAAAATCAATCCGAGTCGGGCTTTTGCCCATTCGACAGAAAGGCAATGGTTCATAATCCAAACAGATTTGTAACGATTCGAGTCTGCAAAGTCGCGCTGACTCGATCAATATTATAACCAGCGTGTTGCCAGTTTGCAAGGTTGCCACTCAAATTTGATCGGTCTCTCTTTTTTTGGGGTGTGTGTGACATTTGTGCATTTGAGTACCTTTTGTGAGCAGTTTATAACTTTATGGCAATACTTTGTTTTTACAACTCGTTTCTAAATGAATGAGTTTTGATCGGACTCTATTAAATCGAGACCCCACTCCAAAGCCCTCGAAAATTATGTGAATCGACCATGGTGATTGATTATGATTCCACCTGACTTGAGATTGTTTAACCTGATGCAGGTTAAACAATGTTGCCCTTGCCAATGTTAGCCTTGTTGTCAGGCTAAAGTATGCTACAAATGTGGATTGCGAGACTCCCTTTGAATCGATTCAAGTCCATTAGAATGAAAAAGTGATCATTGTTTGGATCCCCACTTGTCCTGCTTTATGGAACACGAGAGCTGTTCTTTAGCACGAAAGCAATCTAATGGAGAGAAAGTACGACAAGAGAATGGGGTAAAAAAGGTCTATTTTATTCTTAAAAAGAGCATCTGACGATGTCTTCACTGCCTGTAGTTAGGTGGATCACAAACCGCAGATCTTTGTCAAAGTCCAAAATTTTCATTTCTTGATCTAGCCTACCAAGTTTTGTTATCCGTCGAAAAATATCTAGCCAGTTTTTCCTCTTCTCCCTTGGGGAGAAAGGATGGATTTAAAAGCGCTTAAGCCTGCACATTCGTGATTTATTCGAACCTGACCCGAGGTTATTCGATCCCTACAAAGGACACGCTGCAAAATGCAAAGAAGACCTTGTGCAATTTCTAATTTGATGGCATCTTATTCCATCACTGCGGGAGGAGCCCCAGGCTTTGCATACATGATGTCAAACTGTTCAAAGTTATTGTCAAATAAAAGCATGTCAATGAATTTGTTGGCCACCCTGTACGTCAACTGAACAACGCATATGCGCGCTATATCGCACTACGACATGTAAACTTTTCTTCCTCTAGGCAAAATCTCCTCGCCCTCCCCCCCCCCTCGTGCCAAAGCCAACGAAAAACCACGTTGGCATCGCGTCCATGCGCGAAAATGCCAAGGAGCAATGTCGTAAAACGTCCACCGGGGAGAAAACAGTTCCGGTTGGGGAAAAAAAAGTTTGCAACACTGCCCTTAAGTACTCGGAGATGTGCGCGCGCATGCGCACATGTGTAGAGAGAGTGGTATGGTCAATGTCTTTCGTTATTTCTATCGTCATCTCTATCATCATCGTGTAGTTCCATGTTCTATGACCTTTGCTTCGTGTTGAGCTTTTGCTCTATCTTATGTACATGTACCAGTTGTGACCCTAGTGTGATAAGAATTTCTGGCTGGATTGTTCTGGTGAACCAGCTGGATTGGACTCGCGTG
>JAAUXU010106770.1_pt1 | contig 20680 bp, 22 predicted proteins | sample 7278151 | NCBI WGS metagenome assembly JAAUXU01 (sample SAMN14350113, study PRJNA611818) | marine sediment metagenome | isolation source: surface marine sediment (1.8m) | place: French Polynesia: Moorea | collected 2018-08 | reverse complement strand
CGAAGGAGGAAGAAAAAAAAAGTAGCTGCGACTACCCGAGTGGGAGGGTGAGTGTGACTGTACATACATGCGCACACGCAGTAGTAGATGAACGTCGTCGGCGAGACACCGAAGAAGACATCTAAGGATGTCATCTGCGCTCACGGCAGCTTCATCAGTGTCTCCTTCAACACAGAGAATTTCCCACATATGCGGAGATCAAATGTCAAGCTCTCATCCTCTCACTGCGTTGTCACCCATCCATCTTCGGGGCTGGACGCCCCCGACAGGCACGTTGGGCAGGAGGTGCTGGCGGAGTGGCGGCAAAAGCTTGATTTTCGGCTTCATTAGCCTAATTAAGTCGTCGACGTCGTCGCATCGGCACTTTCACACCGCGCTGAACTCCTTGTGGTCGGAGAGCACGCGTGATGCGGGAGTTCGATTCCCCCCCCCCCTTGCGTGCAAGCATCGATCTCGTGTACGTACCCAGGTACTGACTCGTCGTCACAGCACCGAACACTCCTCTCCGGGCTGTCTCACTTGCTTCTCAGGCTTCAGTAAGCAGGGTTGCAGTCTTGGAACGCTAAACAAAACTCTCCTGGTCATTCTTCTAAAAGCATCCAGTAGGCAGATATTTAGAGGCAGTGATCCAGTTTCTTTGCAATCTGGACAAAGCTTCGAATTTCGCCCATTATTTCAAGCCCCGTTGTTGTCTACACTGACATTGAGGAAAGAGATGAAAGGTGAAGAATGTCGCAGCTATTTGAGTCACGCGGTCGTTAGAGAGAAAGAAAATTTCAACGGAAATGTCTCTACCCGCAGAGGGGTCGGGGGAGGAGGAGGGGGGGGGATGAAGAAAAATGTATGCAAATTGAATTTGCATCGCTAAGAAGCAGTGATGAGGTGCTGAATACCTTATAAAAATACTGCACGACTTACGTATACCTCAGCTGACTGACGTCTAGTGCTTTGCTCACACATCTGCCAGACTTCAAAGTTTCATTTACATTTCTTCACCCCCACAGATGTTGTTACAAAGATGATGGTCATGATTGGCACGAGTCAAGGACAGACAGGATCAGAGGAGGCTGCTGAAACTCAGAGAGATGAAGGAGCTGCGGGCAAAAATCAGCCAGGTTCCTCCTGATCTGTGAATTTTCCCCAACGGGAATTGAAATATGGGACGACGCAGGCATGCCGAGAGCTGACATATTTATCACTTAATTAAGTCTCCAGCTGCTCAGTTTATGTCGCGCCGTAAAAGTATCTCTGGCGCCAGGAAAGGGGGGGGGGAAGATAGCGTGAAAAAGCCGAAGAAAGCAATTTGGAAAGCAGGAGAGAGGCCTGTGTAACGTTTGCCCGGGTCAATCAGGGGAGCAGGGGAAAAATGAAAAAGTTTTCGAAATGTCAGACGTAGATATCGGCCAGGAAAAGGTTGGGAGGAGGAGCGGAGAGAGAAAATCATGGGCTTAGAGACAGAGGAGACCCATATAGATAAGGCTTGACAGGTCAGCAGCTTGGCACAGGAGCCGAACATCGTCCAAAATTCCGGAGGAGCAACGATTTCTCCTCCTCTTGTTGCCCCCCTTGATGACGTCCGTGGCAGGCGGAGAGCAGGAGAAAAAGCGTCGATGTGTGTGAAGCCCTGTTTGTGACAGACTCGCGGAGCCGGGACAGGTCCAAGTCCAAGCTGGCCAATGACTGATGATTGTCTGTTTCACTCTCCTTGAGTACCGCAATTAGACGCGATCCGTCAGCTCATGAAACATGGACGAGAGATAATTCGAGACCCACAAAAAAGCATAAATCAACTGCGCAAACATGTGGTGAAAAAAATGGTGGGGAGCAGCAATTGTCATTCTTTGGCTGAATAATTGTTTTGACACGATTTCACCTCCCGCCAGTTTTGTCGTGGGTCTGGCGGTTTTTTTGTGGGAATGGCACAGACAGTTTTGGGTAAGCCCAAATTGCCCCGAAAGGCAATAAAACGAGCTTTGCTCAATGTTGTTGTTACTGCCTTTTCCCCTTTTGTCTGAGCTGCTTTCTTCTCCTCGCTCTGCAGAATTTTGATTTTGCGCAGAAAACAGTATTTGGACGGCAATAGGGAAGATTGGAATTCCTCTCTCTCTCTCATTCCCTCAATTGCAAGAGGTCCAATGCATTTGGCCCACATTGGTCTGGGTGGGCGGGTGGAGGCCATAAATTTTCACGCCAATTGATATGAGGACGCTATATCGGTCCCCCCAAACTTTGGATGGGCAAGACACGCTCTCTATCATTTGTCCTCGCACTTTATGGTTTTGCAACTCTGCGCTCTGCCAGACAGAAGTCGGCGATGCCATACTCGGTCCTGTTGTACCACCTGCAGTGTCACGTTGTCTCCTACGGCAAGTCCGCAGGCGACAGCACCAGCTGCTGGTGGTCACGTTGGCGGCAGTACAACACTAGCTCCAGGACTGGACACCACCAGTTGCTGGTGGTCACGCTGGTGGCAATACGGCACTAGTACAAGAACGGGCACCAGCTGCTGGTCGTCCCGTTGGCGGCAGTACAACACTAGCTCCAGGACTGGACACCACCAGTTGCTGGTGGTCACGCTGGTGGCAATACGACACTAGTACAAGGACTGGACAGCCACCCTTAGTTCGATCGAGTCTACTGCTCGAGGGCCTTGAAATGACAAGACAAGATACCTTTTGTGTTATTCTGTCCTTTCACCGGAGCAACCGCAAAATCGACAAACACGAGTGGAAACAATCATTATGGCTGAGAACGATGAAGCTTCTCATTACCCCCTGAAGAAAACTCCTGCCTCTGATTCATACAATTTTCTAATCGATCGAGCCACCGTCCTTAGAGCTTGTAATTTACACGGAAAAGAGGAAAGTTAGTACAGACCGCACGCTTCTTTAACGCCCCCTTCTCAAAAATTTTAGCTCTCGTGCTTTCTCCTCAGCAGATAAAAATGATTTTTTCCGAAAATGGAAGAGGGAGGGTCGGAGGGGAACCATCCTGGAATTGACCCCGACGCTCTGGGGATCCCCTTAAATGAGATTTATGCTTTTTCTCCTTCCCCCTAATATTCGCTTCCTCCTTCTTTCCCAAATTCCCATGTCGGGGGATATTTCCTCCCCCATCGCCTCCTCCTCTTCTTCCTCGTCCCAATGGCTTAATAAGGGTCTCCCTCAGAGGAGGATAACCTCTATACGGCCATTGCTGTCTCCACATATTCTCTTTTCACTTGGGCTCTCCCTGCGCCGTCGCTCGACTTCCCGGTCGAGATATACGAGTGGGACAACGCGGGGTTCACGCACATCATGCTCAGGTGGCTTGATTAATTCACGGATCTGCCTACAAATAATTTAGGTGGGTCCTTTCCCTTGGAGAGGGTGAGCGAGGGCGTTCGTACGTAGCTCAGGACGTGACGGAAAAGAGAAAAAACGGCACAAAATGTTTGTGCTACAAAAAGTAATAATGAACAACAACCGCGCAGCGAAACGCATTAATATTTGACGATGTTAGCTAATGCAAGAGGAAAGAGCGGTTAATGCATAATGTATAAAGGCCGTAAACAGCCTCGCCCCTCGGTCGGCGGTGGGAAGAAGAAGAAGAAGAAGACCTTAAATCGGGGATTTCGTGTCCCGGACGGTGCAGGAAGTACGCACGTCCACCCATACGCGCGCTGCAGCGCGTCCTGTGCAGTGCTGGGCAATGCACCAAAAGCTGACTGCGTCTACCCCATAATCTGCCCAATTTGGTCGTGTGGGTTTTCCTTGTTGGTCGGTGACTCATCTTGCTAATGAAGTTGCTGGCACGTGAGCGTCCCCAGAACATCAAAAAGTGGCTAAATGGTCCTGAATGGTCCGCTGATGTGATCCAGGACGTCCGTGATGACCAAGTGCGAACAGCGTCGTCATACAGTGCAGCAACTCCCAGATCGGAGAGCTGGTGAAGTTGCTCTTCTACGCCCTCAACCTTTTTTTTTTCTCACCAGATCTAAGCGCTGCCCTATTACCTGGATGATTGAAAGCGCACAAGAGACGTTCTGTGCCTGGATTTTCTTCAGGGTTTTCTCGCTCCACTGAGCTGGAACAAAGAGGCCACACATGTACTGAAGAAAGCTCTTTGCATTGTCACAGGAGCTCCAAAAAACAAAAAAAGAGTTATGCAGCAAAGGAATGAAGTGCTACGGCAAATAACAAATTGGTCCTTGTTGCATGCTGTATGAGGCTTAGGCGGCCTCGTTTTTATGTATTCGGGCAAGGCTCCCCTCTCCCGAAGACCATAAAAGCAGTCAGAAACAATATCATAAATTTTGAGTTCTATTAGGGGAAGCTAACTCTGTACTTCCACATGCTGTACGGCACAGTGCAGTGCTGCACTGCTCGTGTGCTTTAGTAGGGGGACGTGAATATGGGGATCACGTACATGCTGTACGAGTCCACTCTTCGGCATAAACCAATTTGCCGGCGGCGAAACACCAGCAGCACCGGCACCAACAGCAGCCTCCACCAGACAAAGGTGGAGGAGGGGGCGGCTCAGGTTCGTTCCGCGACTCGTGGCTCCCATGCAGGTATACAAGGACCTGCGCGCACTGCACTGTGCAGTACCGCGCATGCCGTCGGTGCCAGCCACTGACAAGGACTTGGACTCCTCTTCCTTGACCGTGTCTGGTGGAGGCGTTTAGCCCTCCTTGCAGCCGAGGAGACTCTTCTCCTCCTCCTCCTCCTCTGTGGCCGCCACCACCACCATCTTCTCTCCCCTGCCTCTCTTGTATGGGAAAGTAGTGGAGCAACTGAAATCTGCTCGCGTGCCAGCATTAGGAATTCAATGTTTCGCTGAGGAAATAGTGCAGGAGGTCCTTTCTCTTGCTGACCTCCCACGCTGCTTGTGGAAATCCAAGGTGCTGCTCCCAAAGGCAGCAAAAAAAAGAGGCAAGCAAGAAAGTTTAGTCAGCAGCGAGAAGAAAAAAGTTGGCCTTGACTCCCTGAGTGAGAGAGAGAGCGAAAATGTTGGAAAAAACTCTTTCTACTGATAAAAAATTCAAGAGTCCTTTCATGGTTAATACATTAGTACTGCTTTCTTGGTGTCCTTTGAAGCTACGTACGTCCAATTTGCTCTCTACTTGATCAGAGAAAGGGAGAAGGGTAGAAAGCCATCTAAAAAAAATCCTCCAGAGAGCATTTTTCTCCCGAAGTGTACAGTATAGGGAACCGAGTTGAGGAACTTGACCAGGGGTAAGGAAAACATGGAGAAAATTCCCCAGTGGGCCTCTACTATAGTGTATGGCCGGCCGGCCAGCCACCCACCCAACCAGCCAGCCAGTCAGCCAGTCCGCGACCCTCTCAAAATTCATCTTATGGAAAAAGGAGTGGTCGTCGTCGTTATTGCACGCTACATTACCTCTGGAGGCAAATTGTTTGAACTGCGAGCAATGGCTTTTATGCGTCTGGCTTACCAAAGAGCATACTCGGCCAGACATCGGCGGGACTGAACGAGGGACTGAGGACGAGGACTAGCGAACAGGTGCTGCTCCTGCGGCGGGAGTCTCCTCCGGACGTGGCAACTCTGTCCTCCCGACCAGACGGGACAGCCCGGCGGACCCATCGCCAGTGTGCGGATCTTGTCTGGTCGAGTCAACCAGCCATAAAGATGGCAAAGCCAGAGGGAAGGAAAGAGTGTTTCGAATGGCAAAGTCAGAAATAAAACTAAGATATGCACTTTCCTTTTCTCTTTTTTCCAGACTTTTCTTTGCATCTCTGCTTGAAACAGCCGCATTTTCTGTCTAACTGAAATAATGTCTCACTGTGAGTTCCCTCAGCTCTCCACGCCCAAAGTGCAGACTTCTTTTCTTGCCATCTTTCAGTGTTGACCGGTTGCGATATTTATTGCTTCCTCTCCCAAATCGGCGAAAAGTTTTTCCGCTTCGTCAGATTGCCTTTACTGTTTCCTTCGCGTCCAAAAGTTGCGGCTTGTTCAGGACTCTTTTCTATTGTGTGGACTAATGTCAACATTGTCCAAATCCCGCCCGAACCCTCCTCTTTCCCCCCAATCCTGGGCGTGCTTTGCCAAGGACACGGATGGAGAACTTTTTTTTTCGCGGTTATTTGTGAGCGCAATTCGACATTAAAGTCACCTACGTTAAATGTGCTCAGGCTTCAAGCCAGGCTCGTCATCACATTTTGTCTTCAAGCTCATTTCCTTGGATAGTAAGGTTATAATCGTAAAGTTTTCGCGCTCTCCCTCGCTGCGCTGGCTGCCAGAATCGATGTTTGCCTAAAAAAAAATGTGGCTTATCTGAGCGCATTGATGCCTAAGGGTTGCCTGACTACGAGGGCATATTTCACTCATACGTACTGGAAAGTGTCGGGTTAGGAGGGGGGGGGGAAGCCTGCGAGGAAGCGTTATCTCTTGGCAGACCCTCTCGTGACATGACAGAAAGAAAATAGAAACGGCAGTAATCGTTTCAAGAAAAGTTACGACGTGCGCCTAGGAAAGAGTATTTTGCAGGATCTGCTGAACAAAGAACACGGCAAATGTTCTGTGGCGCGTGCGCGTTGTCAGCAAACTCTTGGTATTTATGAACTACAATTTATCGTCAGCTCAGGAAAGATCACAAGTGACAGCTACTAAGATGACTTTTGCACTCTAAGGTTTCGTCGAGCAGCCGCCAAAATCGACGTCAACCCTTGCTTTGCTTCTTTGCGGCGCAAAAAAGAAGGCAAGCAAGAAGTTTCTCTTAGTTAGGCCAGGCTTTCTCTGTGGGAGGAGAGGAAGAATCCCTGGAAGGACTCAGGCCTAGTAGAGTCAGATTAGGGTCATGCCGCCTAGAGGCTCTTTTTCTCTCGTTTTCCTCACCACAAACAACGTGCGAGAAAAATTCGAGATGGCATTAGCATTTCCCTTCCCAGGAGAAGAGGGAGGCCTTACTTTGCATACGTTGGGCCTTAAGAGCCCAAGTACTTCTGCATAAGCAAAAAGAAAGATTCTTCCAACTTCACCGAGCTCAGTGAGCAGCTTCTACAGCACAGCAACGTGCAAAGCAAGTGGCATCATGTGACAAAGAGCGTTTTCGTACGCACACTTAGAGGTGCGGCTCTTCATGAGCTCTGAGAGTACTTACGGCTAATTGAATGCAGCAGTAGAAAGTACATTTACTGTCCATAGCGCTGGCCACGTTTATGGTCTCAGTAGGTGCCTGAAGAGAGCGTTCGGTCTTCAAATCAAGCGTTATGGCTTCTTGCTTGCATGTCAGCCAGCTATTCTGAAGAAGTTATTATCAGCTTTCTGATAGCACAACAACAGCAACCTAAAACGGGCCCTTTTTCGTCAAAAATATCCATTTCCTCCTGGGCTGATTGCGGCGATTACGTTTATGATGATGAAGAAATAGGCGCAATGCCCTGAAAATGTTTTCCTTCAAGATGGTCTGCACAAAGTTACGCGCACATTCAGCAAAAGGTACAGTGATGTGGCAAGTATCAGTGGACAGCTTTGGCTTCGTGGAATGTTTAATCTTCTCCACTCTATCGATAGACATGTGTATTTGGAGCTGCCGTTGCTCTGATGAGCCCTGAGCATGCACATGTGCGAACGCGAGGACCAAATGAGGCGAAAAATCGAAGAAACGAGTCAGACCTGCTGTTGCTGCTGCTGTTGCCACTGCCGCTGTCACCGTTGCGCCTCCTACGGAATTTCACTCCAAGAAACGCACGTGACGACGCCATCCACGATGTACACAGATGGAGGGGGGGGGGGGGAATCGACAATACTGTTTCTCCATTCAATCTTTTAAGAGCCGCGCAGTGCAGCACTGAATGCTTCGTCGATACCGGTAGTACCAGTGATGCCGTATGCACACTGATGCATGGATGAAACTTCGACCCCTCTTTGTTCTTCCTCCTCTCCCCGTCCATGCCATCTGTGGGGAGGGAGGGGAGCAGCAGCTTGGAGAAGACAACAAGAAAGTTTCACCCATGAAATTGGTTGAAAGCTTTTTCATATCAGTTCACGTTTACTAAATTTGTGAAAGCGCCCGCGTCCCAAGAGAGGAAGGGACACTGGGAAATTGCCAGGAGCAGAGGTTAACACGGTGGCTTGTCAAAGTACGTACAGGCAGGCGGGGGAATTTCAATCTCCAAACTTGAAGCAAACAAAGAGACTTTCGCTATTCCAAGTCCCTGCTCCCTGGAAAGGACGACCCCTCCTCTTATGGAAACTTTTCATTTGCCGCAGTCCTTTTAGGACTTTTCTTGCTTCGTCGTCATGTGTTGTGACAGCCAATTTCTCTTCGTTTGAGCCTTTCTTGCCTTGACTTCCTGACTGCCAGGAAAAACAATTTCATCTATTCTCCTCCTTGAGCTGAGTGGAGCCACTGACTGACACTCACTGGAGCATGAGTGCTTGTTTATCATAAATCGACAGTGATACCACGGAGGTTGGAAGTCACTTGACCGCCCGTTTATGATATGATGGGCGCAACTTAAAAAACAAACAAGATGCCGTCCTAAAGTTTTTCTGACCCCCCACATGTCACTCGTTCCCTCCTAGTCCGCCTTCTTCCCTCACCTCTCCCCTGTCGTCAACCCCCTGACACCCCTCTTTTTTGAATACATCTTCCCCATGAGACATGCCATTGACTCTTGTACAGTGACAGTGCAGTGACGTCGGAATACAGTAACAGTACAGTTATGGTAGAAATGCAGTAACAGTGATGGCAGAATACAGTAACAACACATTGACGGTGGACTGCAGTAACAACACATTGACGGTGGACTACAGCAACAACTCAGGGGCAGTGGAGTATTGTAACAGTACATTTCTGGTAGAAGTGGAGTAACAGTGATGGCAGAATACAGTAACAACACAGTGACAGTGGAGAAGAGTACAGTTACAGTACACAAAAGTAGGACAACTCCCGTTATGGTTGCTGAAATGGGATAGACTAATCTTTTCGAAAAATGCTAAGAATCTTCCTGCAATGCTTTGCAGCACGCACATAATCTTCTTTCATTCTGCTCTCCTGGCGCCCGTGCAGGTTCGTATGCACGTCGTCCACGTGTATGCAGTGGCAGCAGTCGTAGGTTTGTTAAGAAGACCTCCTTCCACCCCTTCTCACCGCTCTACTTCCGGAAATGAAATTGTCGCCGCCAAAACGTGCACGCAAGAGAGATATGATGATGAAGCGAGGATTTCTTGAAAAGCTAGTTTTCTGCGCCAGCCCCAGCTATTCTTCTGGTGGCACTACTGTATCTGACTTCCACTTGAACAACTTTTATTCTCATTTCACTGCGAGCAGAGTGACTAAAATGAGAATTTCATATCAGTCGGAGCCCAAGTACTTTAACTTTCTCAAGCATAATTCACCTGATGAAAGGGTCTGTCTGCATTCGCTCACCACCAGGCAGAAGAGGAACAAATGCATGATCAAGTTTCAAGTCTCAGCAGCCGCGCCCTAATTGCGTGTACGTAGGAAACATTTCCCTACCGACCTGAGACTTTGCTTACTTCAGTCCACGTACGCACAGGACTCTGCAGCTGTCGGCAAAGAAAAGCAAGCAAGACTCCGCAATGAGAAGTTATTGGCGAGATTATTCTTTCTTTGTGAGACCTTTGCCGTAGCAAACAACAATATGAGTAAGAGGAGGGCAAACATTAGGCAAGGCTTTCTTGTCCCTTCTTACACAAGGACATCATGAGCAACTCTTTCTGAAAGTTTCGCCCCGAAAAAAACTTTCTTCGTGCGTGCTCACAGATCGACATTGTGTACTGACGAAGAAGAAGGCTTTGTCGGGGTTGGTATGGCTCTCCCTTACTCAACCCTTTCATAACTATTAATGGACGCAGACGCTCTCTTGGCAGTAAAGCTACGCACAATATACGTGAGGATCTCGCGTCTTCCCCCCTCCCATACTGTGCACCGTACAATGCATCCGAGAAGTTACGTTGTAGTGGAAGGATCTCTCCTCCCTTTATGGTGAAGGTTATGTAGGAGCTAATGGTCGAAAGAGTAGCTGATCCGAAAGAGGGCGAGAGAGAGAAGAAGATCGAGGTCGTGTGAGGCGCAAACAGTGTCCCGAGAGGCTCCTGCGGCTCCCTTTGGGCGCTCGTACGGTATGCACACGTCATGCTGCGGTCCCGTATGTACTTCTGGCGGCAGAATAAGCCCTACGGAGGGAAGAGGCTTCCCTCACACCGGAATCTCTCCCATCTTGGCACCATCTCGTTTTTCCTTCCGGCGAGCGTCAGCGTCGTTCGACCATCGGAAGTGGAAATAGCAGAGACCGAGGGGAGGCAGTGGAAGAAGTAGGAGAAGAGGAGAAAAGTAATACCAACAATGCTATTTCCAAGGCACCTACATAAGTACGGACTGGACGGATATGTGCGTATGAGGCTCAGACAGACAGATCAAGCACTCACGCCGGAGAAGGAGCGGCAGATACTGGCTGAAGCAAACAACTTCATGTCGGTCCGACGGAGCCCACTTTTTTTGCTTCATAGGTCACGAGCACCAAGGGAGAGCTGCAGAAATTGATATCATCTCCTTGGTCAGATCAGAGAGCTTGCTAAGAGTGGAAAAAGGGAATAAATCAAAAGAAAAAAAAACCCTTTTTCTCTCTCGTTCCAGTCTTGTGCCCAGTCAACCCTGCATAAGAGAAAGGAGGCAAAAAGAGACACACAATCTGCTTGCTTGCCAACCTCGCTTGTTTCTACTGCCTCCCTTCATAATAGAAACTGACCCAGTTACAACTACCAGAGGGACTCCACCAGACACATAATCGAGGAAAAGGAGAAAGCACCGGAGCAGCAGATTGCAGTGCGGACACATCCTTGATCTTGTCTGGTGGAAAAGGACAAATGCAGGGAATGCGCTAAAAGTAGACCGACTTCTTGCTAATAAAATGAGGCCTTCTTGTATTTACTCAGCAGAAACGCCGGTCCTTTTTATTACACCGTCCGCAGTATTCAGCAAATAAGTGCGTGCTGTGCGCTGCACAAGTTCAGCTCGCAGCTCAAACAAGGACATGAAGATGTGGACCAAGGACTACATGGAGCGGGCAGAGAAGAGGAATTTAACTCAATACCTGGCGAATTCCCGTCGTTGCAAGTAACAACTGCTCTCCATCTTTGTCTGCCTAATCACAAAAACCGATCCGCGGATACCCCATCAGTCTTTCTAGAGGGGAGGAAAGAACGCTTTGCTCCAGAAGATTTTTCTTCTTCTTCTTTGCAAGAGATAGCGCTGAAGAGATAGATTAGACAGGGGCATTTTGCCGTAAAAAAGCCTCATCCTGAGAGGCCAATTTCCGGATGCTGAGTCAGGAGCGATTTTCGCCTTCCGACTTTTTTTTTCGCCTCCATGATGTCTTGTGACATGTTGAAGAAAGTGATACAGTTGTGACCGAGGCTACAGCTTGACAGGCGTCACCTGCACGAAGAAGAAGATTCATGTTCCTACCTCTATCTACAGCGCAGTACATGTGGTAAGAAAAGTCACTGCAGTGTTCTATCCGATTTGTCTTCCTTTATACAAAGCTCCCAGTACGCCAACTCTCTTTGCTCGTGTCACCTCGGCAACGCTTCCCGGCGCATCGGTCACGAAATGCGCCGCCAGCCCCGGCAAACGCCGAGGATTCGACCCAATCAGCCCCAATGCCGCAGACACTTGATGAAAAGCTCACTTCCTCTTCTGCACACCTTTCCGCATAAAGCGTCATGAAGAAGAAGTCGTTCCTTGCGCCACCGCCAACGATGAACTCATGCCCAAAGGACCCCACCTAGTCCAAAACATCCATGTCCTGGAGACCGGCCTTGGTGCTTCTTCAGCAGCCAGTCCAGGTTAAGGAGTCCCGGTACTGGGCGGTGGCCGACTGAAGTAATCTTCTTGTTTGAGCGGGACCGAGAGCTCTCTGCACAGCTTTCGTGGCGCTGACCATTCCCCGCCCACGACAAAGGTTGACCAGTATAATGCTGGCACCACGCATCCCCGAGCCCGTTGCCAGGACCTGTGTCGAAGCCAAGAGTCGTTGAGTCTGCTGCCTACAGCAACGTGGCCCACGTCGGCCATGTCGTTGATGTAGACAACGGCGTAACTCCCATCGCTCGTCCAGTGGCCCTCCAAGGGCAGATTTGCCCAGTGAAAGACCGGTGCAAGTAGCACACCTTGTCATCATCCTGCAACCTCCTCGGAGTGGAAATCAGCGATGACGCCGATACCACCGTCAACGGTGTCAGGCGTCGCCGAGCTGAAGGGGGAACCTGGCCTTACCAATGAGAATCCCCCCCCCCCCCCTTGCAACGTACTATGAAAATTTGGCAGAATCATCTGTGATGATGAAGACCCCTGATCGTGATCCCATGACTACCAATTGCCGCAATCTCAGCCTTATCCACTTTGGGCTCCCGCTTCAGTATCTCCAGCGTCCGGCCCAACTGCCTGTGGAGAGAGCCCAACTCTGACAGGGGATCTTCCACTTTCTAGTACTTTCCAAACGACAAATTGCCGATGCGGAGTCTCAACTTTTCCTCCGAGGGTACGAAGTGAGTGGAGACGACCCTGACCACTTCAGACGTTGAGTCAGCGGGCAGCACCGCGTCCACGCCTTCCGGACTTCTGCCTGACATCGTCCTGACGTCCAGGCTCGAGCCACCTTGAGCTGCCATTTGTTGTTGCCTTGGGTGAGAGAGAGAGAGCAGGATGGGGAAAATAATTGGAGGAAATCGGAGACCCGATCGCTCACGTGCACGAGCGTTATAACGAGAAGCTGTCAAAATATTTTGTCCGCTGCACTAAGTTTCGTCCGGACGTCGTGAGGGCAGGAACGAGTTTCAAGGGTGCCCAAGAATCCGGTCCCACGGCTTCGCTTACAGGAATGTGTGGAAAATGTCAATTGGAGCCAGCGACTGTTGCTAATTGAGTCTGTTTTTTGTTGAGAAACTTTACATGCTCTTTACGTGCATGAGTCTTGTACCTGTAGACTTTCTCCTCATGCTCGTCGGCTGGCGCTCTGTGAGCTACAGGGTGGATGCAGCAGGGCGACTCGCAACTCATTGTGAAAGTGGAAAACGACGTGGGTGAGTTTGCGAGTCTCCTTGGTCCACCCTGTCTTGTACCGGACTGCGCCGGACAGACAGTCCTAATTGTTGAAGTCACTTTAGGGACAGTTCTTGTGCACTGAGAGTGGCCGGAGAAGCCTTGGAGAACGTGCATAGAGCACAAAACTCGAGCGTATTAATTCGATTCGCCCGCCGGCGCAAGTAGCACTTCGAGGGCGTTGACGGGTCGGGGTTGGGGTCGGGGGTTCTGGGTGATTGCCCGAGGGTCATCATGGCCCAAGAGCTGCAAAATCCCAAAGAGGGTGTAAAAGGCCTTGCCCAGTTGGACGTTACGAGCTTGACGTCACTTTTTTACTGCCCAAATTTTCTTTGCTCTGCACACGTTATTTGGTGCAGGGCGGGGTCCGGTGTCTTGGGGCACAAATCGGGCGTATCGACTATACAATGCATACCTGCAAGTCGGATCGTAGCACTATCTTTTTAGAGTTTTGACTGAGGTGATTTGACCTGTCCGAGGCCTCAGATTGTCCGAGGCCTCAGATTGTCCTAGGCCTTAGGTTATCCGAGGACAGGCGGAGGCCCGAAGACAAATAAAGGGCCGAGGACAGGACGAAGCCTCAGAAAAAATGTGGAAAATATCGTGCACATCAATTCGGCAAACGCAAAATTGTTGCATTTCCCGCAAATGTTCCAAAAGAAAATAATTCGTGCAGTACCAAATACACAGTCCTTGAGGGCGCGGCATTGAAGAAAAGGAAAACATAGTAGAAAAATCGAAAACACAGCGCTATTTTTTCGGAAAGCATAGTGATGGCTTTTGACCCAGTTCCCAAAATTCCCCTTCGCACTACAAAGAAATCGAAAGTAACAACTCGGCTTTAAATATAGTACGGAACAATGCGTCACGACAATTGCATGTACTTTGCAGAAGGAGTGAGATGGATTCTCTGGGGTGTCCGTTCCACATTTCCGCGTACTGCCTACAACGGAAGTGCAGCACTGCTCGAGGGCAGTGCACGTGACTCATTACACAATGAGCAACGCTCCTCCTTATGGAAGGTGACAGTTCTTACTGGATCTCTAACACGCCAGACGTACCAAGATCTGGAAAGGTAGCAACCAACGTGCAAATTATAACAGCGAGGAGACAAACAGCCTAATATGATTTTCAGGCATGATGGTGATGGATCACCCCATACGAGATTGGGCGTTCCCTCGTTCTCCGCCGCCGCCACCGCCACCCCTCTCCACCCGAAGTTAATTCGGTCTCTCCATCGCGTGATGCCCGTGAAATATTCATCACATTACACGGCGTACATGTAGCACGGCGACAACGCGGCGGACAACAGGAGCAGCGTTGCATGCACGCATGCATCGCCTGGCACGTACCGCCTGGCACGTACCGCCCTACGTACAAGTGGCACACACAGTACCTACTGTACGCACTTGCGCCTGCCCACGCATCTGCTCGTCAAGGCTGACCTGACAGGCATGAAAATGCATTTGCAGATGTGCCTCCAGGCATGACCTCTCTCCATGTACGCAATTTACATGATCTCGATCCTGTTGCTGGAGAATGCTGAGCAGGGGCTCGAACAGTTTCTCGCTCGTGCTTCTTTTCCGTGAAGAAGAACAAGTTTGTTGCACTCGTGTCTGACCTCTTCTCCCTCCGTCCTTTGCAAGTTCTCAACTACCACTTTTATGACGGACGACCAAGAGAGGAGCTCCTCGTGAGGCAGCAGCTCTCCAGCGCCACCGCGTGGATCATCTTGCCCTCAGACAACGTGTCTGGGGGGAGGGATGCAACTTTATTGGAATCGTGAACGCAGTCACTGAACTTAGTACTTACTCGTGCTACGCTTTTATGATCTGCGATAAAGAGGGAAGGAAACGTCTTTATGAAGCTTTGCTCTGCGCAACCCGGAGCATTTCACAGCCACTTTCTGTTGGTGCTCAAGATGAATATTTCATAGGCAGCTTCTGCTTCTGACCCTTTTTCTGGGGGAGAAAAAAAACCGTGCATAGCATGACTGGCACTTATGCTTATTACGCTCACATCCCCCCCGAACATTGTAATGGGTAATAGACAGAGCTCCTCTTGATGGAGGCATTTGTCTTTTTAAAGAGAGAGATGAACAGTGTGTCAAAAGATGAACAGCTGCTATAAAGGCAAAGATAACAATGTCTTAGCAGTACAACTTGTGCCAACAACCTAGGGAATCCAGGAGAACCTTTAGCGAGGCAAACGTCCAGCATATGGACGCGTATGGTGTGATATTTATTGCTTTATGTTCCGGAAAATAAAGGGGGGGGGTAGTAGCTTTAGGAGCTGTCGCCGTAACCTTTTTTGACGTCGGCCGCCAACACGTTCAGGATCGATTCTGTCATCGTGCATCCAGCGGCGACGGCAGCGGCAGCAGACTAATTTTATGCTCAGGAGGTGACAAAGGGAGCGTGACAAAAGTTGGGCAGTCGGTGGGTGACGCACGAAGTCACAAATGGGCGATCCATTTCTGTTCTTGTTTCTTTTTCTCGCTCTAAAAGACATGCACACATGAGCAACAACGTGAGACTCCAAACAAGTGTCTGCAGCTAACTGAACCACTTCGTGCAGCGCAATAATATACGAGCGTAACTTGAGGAGTCAGGTTTGAGTTTCTTCTTTGATTGACTTTATCAGCATGGATCGTGGTTTGTTGGTTGGCCTTTTTTTTACCGTGTCATTGGTGTACGGCATTTATGTGGAGCAATTACTCGTCGAGACATCGCAGCAACAGATTGTCCGATAGTTCTTAGCAGGGTAGCAGGAACTGTTCGACGAAGAAGAAGCTTCACTTTATCATGGCTCCGCTTCTTTCTCTCTCTCTCTTTGGAACCCTGACGTGGGTTTCTTCGACTGACGAAGCCTCTTCTCCATCTTTTTCTCGACCTCGAGGTGGTCGTCAATAACATCATTTATTATCGATTAGCCTGAAGACCAAAAACGGGGCCAAGGAGGGAAAAAAAGGACATTCAGACACCGTTATAAATTATATTCCCTTCCCTGGTCTGGCCACTTTAGTGTTTGTGAGAAGGAGGGAAGTGAAAGTGGTTCTAGTGGCAAAGCAAAAAAAAAGGCCACTCACGTCTGGACCGACGGAGACGGAAGTGGAGTCATTTCTTTGAAGGTCCGATTGCCTTGACTTTGATCAAGCGGAGTCATAACGACGACGATAATGTCATGAATGAAGTTTTTGGGTCCCTCGCAGTCGAGAGAAAATGGTAGCAGTCTAAAGACCCTTTTTAGGGATGTCAATTAACGAGAGGGGGGAGGGCAAATGAGCTCGTCCGCCATTAACAGGGTGACCTCGCCCCTTATAAATTTGATCCGGAGATTTTTCCACAGACTTAAACAAACCCTGTCGAGATTTCCAATTTGCTGCCGCGATCCAATTACACGTTGTTGAAAACATTTCTCTGCCGCAGCCCAAAACCTCAATTCCGCCCACCTTTTGTGCATCCAGGAGAGAAAAAAAGCATTCCGCAGCACACTGGAGCGTTGAATTGGACCTTCGCTCTTCCCTCCCTTTGATGAAGATGTTGTAGTAGCAGCCGCAGGAGCCTCAGGAGCCGCAGGAGCCGCAGGAGCCGCAGGAGCCGTAGGAGCCCCCGGCATTCCCCACCACTTGCTTGTAAAGGGTCGGTGTCCAAGCTGAACTGTTGCCGGAGCGTCTCCTGGACGACAGTGGTCACCACTTATGCAGCCCCCGAGCTCAAGGGCGAGTGGTCGGCGCGATCAGTGCAGTTACATAATGCGTGGCACTCAGCAGAGGGCGGATGGGTAATCAGGTGTTTCTCTCCGCTAATCACCGTGCTCGAGATGGAGCCAAGTCTCTTCCCCCACAGTAGCCTCCTCGTAGGCAGGAACCCCTGCAGTGAGTCCTGCCCCTTTTTCCTGAGGGGAGTAACAATGAGTGTTCAATTTGGCCGGGGAAGTTCGTTTCTGAGCCCAGGAGATGCCATCTCCAAAAAATACACATATTGATAAATGATGTATCTGGGATGGCTCAATTGAGAAGCTTTTTTTACTGTTCGTAATTGCCGGGGATCGTAAATGGTTTTGCGCCCGATGTGAGACCGGCTACTAAATTACACGACCCGGGGCGGGCGGCGCGCGAAATACGAGCTCTCCTTTTATGTCGCAGCCATAAAGACGTTGAAAGAAGCACAGGAATAAAAAAAGGGTCCTATTTAGTGCAGATCTCACCTCCCCATCTCGTCGCCGTGGTCGCCGGTAGCGGCGTGCTCGTTGTTGTTGTCGTCGTCGCAGCTGATGATGACGCACTTCTTGGATCTGCAGAGCGAGAGAGACTTCTTCTTCTTTACATCAATTCGTCCAGACCAGGAGATTCTTTCTCTCATTCTTGCTTCACCCCCGCCGAGAGTAATTATCGATCGATTATTTTTCACCTTTGAGAGCAAAAATGCGTAAAACCTGTTGCGCCGGAGGAATTTAACCCTTTTCTCTCTCTGCTGATGAAGTCGGCAAATATTTTGCGAGAGAAAAAGCTGGCGGACGCTTTTTTGGGGCTCTGCGCACAAGGGGGCAAAATCCATTAGAATTTTCAATGAGACTCCAGAGAAAAATGTAAGGTCAAGTCTGACCCTTTGCTGCAGAATTTCAGTGAGCTCCTTTTAGCCATGAATCATTGATGTCTCAATTTTCTTTTTCTACGTCTTCCTCTCCTCCGGATACTGCGCGCGCTGGCAAAAAGGGTCCACGGGTCGACGGGCTCTAATTTCACAGTGATGAATGGTGTCCGAGAGATTGTAATTTTCGAATAATTGTTGTTGCCACTTTGGCCCCGGTCCCGGTACACGGCGACCGAGATCATGTTGGAGGAAATGGTGGAGAATTGAGAATTGAGCGTGAGACCAGCGAAGCGTGATTCCATTTTGCACCTCCTTTGTGGTTTTTTTCTTTCTCTCTTCTGCAGGGGCCAATCATAAAGACCGTCCGTCTTCACAGGTGTCTCTCTCGGCCAGACAGACGAGGGAGTCGGGCGAGATCGGGTGAAGCGTGTTGTTTCGTAACGTTATGAGAGAGCCTTCTGGCCAAAGGTTGACCAATCGAGTTTTCTTCATGCATTCTGGTCGTCTACAAAATCTGGTGGAGAAGAAGTATTTGTCGTCATCCCACGAAGCAACATTTGGAAATGCTTTTTGGAAGAAAAAAAAAGGTGGGAGGAGGCAGAGGAGGCCTCCAGATATTGGCTACCGTCGAGGCTCATGATGATAACGATCTATGCGAGGAGGGGGAAGAAAACAAAGCTGAAGCAGGTTCTACATAAATTTGCCAGCAGCTGTCTGGCATGTCCGTCTGTCTGTCCGTCCGTCTGTCTGTCTGTCTGTCCCGAGTGCGCATTGTTTTCTTCTATATTTTCCTACTGAAACAGAAGCAAATCGATCAGAGCCACGACGTTGGTGGGCTGCGCGGACTGTTTTTGATTAGCATTCTCATTCTGTGACCAGCACCAGTCCAATTCTGGGGGAGGCCCCTCAGTTTTAAAGGTCACGCGCGCCACCTGGAACTAATTCCTCAAAAAGTTGATGGGACATTTAAAGGGAAAGATGTGTACGCATACCGACAGATAAGCCTCAAATGAGACTTTCCGACATGATGTTAACAAGCCAAATTTGAAGATCCTCGCCCAGCCCCACTGATAAATATAATGGAGGAGGTCTTTAAGAGAAGAAGAAAAGAGCAACTTTGAGTCTATCTCTCCACAGGGGGAGGGTGAACGACATCAAAAGTGGAGGGGGCAGGTGCGAAAGACCAAGAAGAATTTACCCGAAAAAAGCATCGCCAGCACCTGCTCCAACGCACACACAATGGCCTCTACTGCGGAGAAATGTTGACCGTACTGACTTTCTTCTCGTTGCCTCCGTATGTCTGAGTATCATCTCAGAAGGCCCCTTTTGTGGGGATTTATATTCCCCCCGCCTACGTCTCCAGATCCTAGAAATGCTCTCGGTTTTCGCATGCGTTTCCGGCTACTACACTTTCGCATATCCGCAGAAACTGAATATCCCATCAAGAGGAAGGCTTCGGCTGGCGCTCCAGCAAAGGTCCAGGCGGGCACATCACACATGCATACGTACACAGGCCTCTCTTCTATTCGGCCTTGTATCCCATTTAGACCGATGCATGTTAAGCGAGAGGAAGAGAAACTTCTGCCAAATTGCCTTTTCCATTCTCTTCTTTCTTACAAGGAAGACTGCGTATTTCTTACTTGGTGGAGAAGCTAAAAAAGAAGGGAGCGAGGAGAAAGAAAAGAAATGCATTCTGCTTCCCCCTGAGGTACCGATAGGTATGTGTGCGGTGCTTCGTCTAGTGGTGAGCTTAAACCTTTTTGTCCTGCCAGTGAATAAATATTTACCTGGTGGCCTTCTAAGCCTCTTTCTTTCTCTCGCGCGCACTCACACACACACAAGGAATATTTTTCTTTAGGCTTTGTTGTCATGCCTGCTTTTACCTTTAGACTATTTGTCCCTGTTGTGGTGCTCCCCGGAGGTCTTCTCATTTCGCGAAAGTCTCCCCTTTCTTCTCCCCCCCCCCTCGCGTTGAAGGGATTTTGCGGGAAAGAGAGACATGGTTCACTGCGTCTTCCTCCTCCCTGTTTGTCCCAACAGATCCTAGTGCCCCTCTGTTCTTAGGCAAGTACTACTACTACCACTACTACTCGTGGTAGCAGCCTTAAGAGACGACCATCCTCTGTACGAGGCTCTGGCTCGTATGTTTGCAATCTTCGTATTCATTCACTCCTCTTCTTTTCTTCGGTGTGTGTGGGGGGATGAGGGAGAGATGCTCGTTCTCCCCGTTGGGGAAAAAAGGGGTGACAATAGGGCTTCAGCACCACTTTGGGTGCTTATTTGGCAAGAATCTCCGCATGCTTAGCATATACGCAGACATAATACGCACTCGAGTGACTGGAGAGGGGCGCGGGGAAAGCAGGATCGTCGATAAACGCATTCTCTCCCCATCTCCACACACAGCAGGCACGTGCTCGTTCTGACAGAGACGCCATCGCGCACTGGAAAAAAAATCTGATCTGTCTGGTGGAGGCATGCGCGTGTACTATGATGCCTCCGGAGAATGGCTCCAGGCTCAGAAATGGCTGGAGCATTCATAGCGACGAAGAAGATGTGATAGATCAACGTTTGTCACATCACACACGTCACTATCATTCATGCTGAATGAAAGTATTGCTCCATCCCTCGACGTGTGCGTATTAGCGAGTGAACGTACATACGTATGGACGGACGTACCTATATGTAGCTGCGCCAGCTGTAGTGGCACCCGCGTAGACTCTTCCACGTGTCTGACATCGCCTCCTCTTCTTCGCCGAGGAAAGTTTCGAGACCCACTCCCAAGTCTCTCGTCAAACTTTCAACCAAGAAAAAGTGCGAAATTCTCTTCGAGTTATTTGTTTGGCTTTCCCCACTTCGCTCCTACGAGTCTGGACTGTGGAACGTGGGGAGGGCCAAGATTAGGGACTTCCCCGCCTTCCTCCACCTTTGCTTACTGGAACATCATCAATATGATCATCCATCTGGTGACCAGTGAAGCAGAGGAGGCTGGGGGGGGGGGGGGGGGGGGGGGGGG